>ENA-UOJM01000212-UOJM01000212.1-human-gut-metagenome-genome-assembly--contig:-P116-NODE-212-length-92194-cov-17.631665_pt1 | contig 92194 bp, 97 predicted proteins | sample MGYA00242349_ERZ723896 | MGnify/ENA metagenome assembly ERZ723896 | reverse complement strand
AAAAAAAAATTAGAAAAAAAAAATTATTTTCTGTGCAGTAAATTTTTCATTTATATATTTGCATATATCAAAATTTTTACTTACCTTTGCAACCTAGTAGATGTAGAGGTGGATCTACATATCACCCATGAGGTTAAAAAGTAATGGGTCAGAAGTTGGGTTAGTACTCTCACACTTACATAGAGAGGAGGTTGTCCCCAATACTACTAAAATTGCTACTATATAAATTAGATTGCATGAGCACATCCACCTGAGAAAAGGCACAGGGAATCATGCTATAGGGGTATAATCAAGAACGGGTCTAATGAAGTTAGTAGTTAAAAGGAGATTAGAAATAACTCTTATGAAGCCATAACAAAGCTTCAGGGAATATACTATATACAAGAATGAAGAATATAGGTAATTACATTAAGGATTCTATTAAATGGTTATGGCAGTTTCCACAGAATATGATTGCTCTATGTATAGAGGGTGTATTGCGTCAAGCTGCATATAGAGAAGGTAAGGCAGGTGGTAATACTATTATAGTGAATAGTACTCTACCTTCAGCTATGTCTTTAGGAGATTATCTCTTTGTGAATCCTATGTCATCACAAAAATCCATTCAACATGAATGTGGTCATAGTAAGCAATCTGATATATTAGGTCCACTATATTTGATAGTGATAGGAATCCCATCACTACTACATAACATAGTACATTATCTGTGTAGTAAGATAGGAATTAAATGGAACTACTATAGTTTTTATACTGAATCTTGGGCTAACAAGTTAGTAGGAATTACTTAAAGAATATAGATAAGACCTAAAATCAAGCCTAACTTTACTCCTTCAAGACAAGAAAATGGCACTTGAATTGAAAATAATTGGAGAAAAGCTTGCACAATTCAAATATTTTGCTTACCTTTGCAGTGCAATTAAGGAAAATTGGTTTTAGGAAAAAAACCACATAAGGAATGTTACTTTAACCAGTTGTTTAAGGTAACATTCCTTTTTTTTTATTGCCCCATAGTGTAACTGGTCATCACATGAGATTTTGGCTCTCATGATATAGGTTCAAGTCCTATTGGGGTAACAAGTAATAGAGAAGATGCCCTCTTAGTACAATGGATAGTACATGAGTCTTCTAAACTTAGAATATAGGTTCGATTCCTATAGGGGGTACTTGTTATGGGGATGTAGACTATGGGTTAGGCCATAGCCCTTTCAAGGCTAAGGATAAGGTTCAAATCCTTACTTCCCTACTAATCATTAATGGGGAGGTAGCATAAATGGATAATGCGCTAGATTTGCACTCTGGAAGATTGGGTTCGAGTCCCACCTGCTCCACATTGTTTTCTTGTTTTTCATAATACTAAGCTTTGCTTGAACCCTCTTTTGGGTAGTTAGAGGTTAAAGAAACTGCCCTATCAATGCTCCTTAGTTCAGTGGTTCAGAATAGTTCCCTTACAAGGAAAAGGTCATAGGTTCGAGTCCTATAGGAGCAACTAATGGGGATATAGCTGGAAGGTCTATGCACTTGGCTGTTAACCAAGAGATAAAAGTTCGATTCTTTTTATCCCCGCAAATTCTAGGTTCTTAGTTTAATTGGCAAAACACTTCTCTCCAAAAGAAGAGTTATGGGTTCGATTCCTTTAGAATCTGCATTATTGGCACATCTTCTAATGGTCAGGAAGCTACTCTGATAAGGTAGTAATCAAGGTTCAATTCCTTGTGTGCCAACTATATTCTGATGTACTTCAATGGTAGAAGACTGCTCTCATAAGGCAGTAGTTAGTGGTTCAAGTCCACTCATCAGAACTAGGTTAATGCCTTAATATACTCACTTAGCTCAGTAGGTTAGAGCAGGAATCTTATACATTCAAGGTCAATGGTTCAAGTCCATTAGTGAGTACTAATGTTCCTATAGCTGAATTGGTTAAAGCAACAGTCTCTTAAACTGTGGACTCTGGGTTCAAGTCCCAGTGGGAACACTCATTTCCCTAAAGCATTGGTGGTGATGCTAGAGACCTTTAATCTCTGGAACTAGGTTCGACTCCTAGTGGGGAAATATAATTGTTTAACTCCAAATTTTACAGTTATGAGAAGAGTTCTTGATTTTATTAAGAAAGCTGGTAATGTTTATGTAAGAATCATTGCTAAGAGTCAGATGATGACTCCTACAGGGTCTATTCCAATACCGGAATAACCCTTCATTTGGAAGTAAACTAATTAGGGGTAGCTTTAATGTGGTGAATTAAAGTAGACTGTAAATCTGCTGCCATAGGCTATTTAAGGTTCGATTCCTTTCTGCCCCACTTCAATAGAAATTTTTGTCCTTGACTTATGGAAAGTGATAGGGGAAGAGACCTAAATAAGTCATTATGGGTGTTGGGCAGGTATGGTTACATTGCGCAGGTCTAAAAAACCTGAGAATAAAGTTCGATTCTTTAAACACCAGCATTCTCATATATATAATGCCCTCTTGGTGGAATTTGGTAGACACGCTGGATTTAGGCTCCAGTATGAAGTAATAGTAGTGTAAGAGTTCGAGTCTCTTAGAGGGTACTAAAAATAATTTGAAAATAGTTAAGAAAATATTTGGTAGTTCCAATTATTTTGCTTAACTTTGTAACATCAAAATAAGAGAATATGTTTGAAGAAGATAGCCTATTTACTCCAATGGAATCAAGCAGAAGTACGGAAGTATCTGGTTCTCAGTTCTTTATTAACTTCTTAAATCAACTTGAAGGTTGGAAAACTAAGTGTAAGAACTTGCATTGGGCAGCACCTAAGAAAAATATCCATGTATATCTTGATGAGTTCCTTGATATATTGTCAGACTATCAGGATGGTCTTGCAGAAGGATATATGGGAATACTTGGTAAAATGCAACCTAATGCTATCAAGGGAACTCCAAGTGATGCACTGAATGCTTTTGACTTTATAAGTGAAGTTAAGTCTGCTACTATTGCATTTTATGATAAGATTCCTCAAGAGACTGCTTATAAAGGTATAGCATCTGAGTGTGAGACCTTTATTCAGAATATCAATAAGTATGACTACTTATTCCACTTATGTGATATAAGGCTATATTAAGACACCGTCCCATTAGTGTTAATGGTTAGCAAGCTTGTTTTGTAAACAAGAAGAGAAGGTTCAAATCCTTTAGGGAACTCACAAGTTACTAAAAGCTGTCTTATCTACAGTGAGAGAGTAACACTCAATGCTACTAGATAAACCTCGGTAGGAGCTGACCTGTGCCACTGAAATTAAAAAGCTCAATGAGGTGTAGGTGATTGAGGGTGCAAGTTAAGGTGATACTTGCAATGCCTAAGTACCAGTTACCCAAATCTTAGGCTCTTGTAGATATGGTGTTAGTGGTAGCATATGACATTGCCAATGTCAAGGGGTCAGTTCAAGTCTGATTATCTACTCAATGTGGGATTAGTGTAATGGTAACATGTAACCCTTCCAAGGTTAATTTGACAGTTCGAGTCTGTTATCCCACTCTAACATCGCGGAGAGAATTGGTATTCAATCCAGTCTCATAAGCTGGACTCCAAGTGTTCGATTCACTTCTCCGCAACTAATTTAGATAATATGGAAGAGATAGAAAAGGCAAAGAGGACAAGGACCAAAAAGACCAATGGTTCAGAGGCTCATCAAGTTATGACTGCATTAACTGATACTACAATCAGAGGTATTGTAAGGTCAGCCAATGAGGAAGGAATTAAGAGAGAGGATATAGTTTCTCTACTTAAAGAAAATGGTCAGTTTGTATTAATCTACTTTAGATAAAAACATTATGGAAATGGAAGAGCAGAAGACAATAGAAAGACCCTTGATGAGTGAAGAGGAGTTCAAGGATTATATGGAGAAGAATAGAGTAGATATTGTGGGAGATTTCTATGGAAAAGGTATTCTTCACCTAAGAACTTATGAAGCAGTAAGCAAGTTCAAGTCTGTAAGGAGAGCAATCAGAAGAGGTCATGTATCTCTTGATGGTATTATCTTCCCTAAGAGACCTTTCAATAATAAGGCTAATACTTGTAAGAGAAAGGGACATCACAGTAGGACTATTAATGAAAGAAAGAAGATGATTTATGAGCAACTTAAACACAGAAAATCAGCCTAATGATTACAATGAAGTGCCAGTATTATACTGCAAGCATTGTCTATCATTGAATATTAGGAACATTCCGAGAATGGAGGATTCAGATTACTGTGATGAGTGTGGCTCCACTGATATAGGAGAATGTTCAATAAAAGAGTGGGAGACTCTATACAAGAATAGATATGGACATAAATTCCTTGAAGAGTATTAACAACTTAATTATAAATTAAAATGGAAGGGCAGAAGGGAAAGGTTGTAGAGATGCAACCAACAACAAAGGAAACAGAGAGACCTGAAAAGATGTCTTATGAGCAGTTAGAGAACATAGCTCATCAGCTTAGTGAGCAGGCTAAGCAGTTATATATGAAGCTGCAAGCTGCTAATATGGGTAACATGTTCAAGAGACTTGACTACTTGTTTAAGGTAGTAGAGAATGGACATATATTTAAGCAAGACTTCCTTGAGAAGTGTATTGCTGAGATTGAGGAGCTTATGACAGTTCCTGAAGAGGTTGAGGAAGATAATAAGGAAGAGGAAACACCAGATATTAAAACTGAAGAGTAAGATACATGATGAAGGAAGAGTGGAGAGATATAGAAGGATATAATGGATTATATCAAGTATCCAATCTTGGTAGAGTTAGGTGTGTTAGGATATTAAAACCTGCGTTTACTGAAGATGGCTACTTAAAAGTAGTTCTTCAGGATAAAAGAAATATTAAAACATCTACTATACACAGGTTAGTAGCTAAATCTTTCCTATCTGATTATTCTGATGATTTACAAGTGAATCATAAGAATGAAGTTAAAACTGATAACAGAGTAGAAAATCTTGAAATGTTATCTTCAAAAGATAACAATAACTATGGTAGCAGAAATGAAAGAATATCTAAAGCTTTGGGGAAAAGAGTCATTCAACTTACTATATTCAATGAACCTATAGCTGAATACTATTCTACATCTCAAGCATCAAAACAAACTGGTATTTCTCATAGAAATATTGCTACCTGCTGTAGGGGAGAGAGAATTTCTGCTGGAGGGTATAAATGGAAATATAAAGATGGTTAAGAAAGCAAATAACATCGTCAGGATACCCACTTCATTAAATGGTAAATTCTTTAGATATTGGTTTGAATTTTTAGAGCCTTTTCATAAGCTAACTGATAGAGAGACTGATGTAATTACATCCTTTGTCAAGCAAAGATATGAACTCAGTAAAGTTATCAAGGACAATGAGATACTTGATAAGGTTACAATGAGTGAAGATACAAAGAAGAAAGTAAGGGAAGAGTGTAATATCACTCTCCCACACTTTCAGGTAATTATGGGCAAGCTAAGGAAGAATAAAGTTATCATTGAGGGTAAGATTAATCCAAGGTTTATTCCCAACATTGATGAAGAGACTGGCACTTTCCAACTATTGTTACTTTTTGAATTGAAATGAATTATCCTGATATAATTGGTAAGGTTTCTGAAGAGTTGAATTTACCTAAAGAAGTGGTAGATAAAACATATAAGGCATTTTGGTTATTTATTAACCAATCCATACAGTCCTTGCCATTAAAGGAGAATCTTAATGAAGAGGATTTTGCTAAGTTAAGAACAAATTTCAACATTCCATCACTGGGTAAACTGACTTGCACTTATGATAGGATGTTAGGTATGAAAAAGAGACTCAAGTTTATTAAACAGATAAGGGAGAAGAGATGAAGAAATTGTTTATTAGTCAGCCCATGAAGGGTAAGACAAATGAAGAAATAGAAGCTGAAAGAGCCAAAGCTGTGGAAGAGGCTAAGGCAGTACTCAATGATGATGTAGAAGTGATTGATAACTTCTTCAAAGATGCACCAGTAGATGCAAGACCTCTGTGGTTCTTGGGTAAATCAATTGAGCTATTATCTGTGGCAGATGCTGCATATTTTGCTAAAGACTGGGACAAATATAGAGGTTGTAAGATTGAGCACTCTTGTGCTGTAGAATATGGTATAAAAGTTATTGAGTATGTTGAAGGTTAAGAAAATAAAGCCAATGTTCACTGCACTTATCACTACAATGGATAAGTATGAACATGATGTAACTACAAGAGGTGGTCTAATTGATACTACTAAGCAGCAGGGTGGATTAAAAGAATATCAAACTGTACTTGCAGTAGGTAGTTCAGTAAGAGATATAAAGGTAGGTGATATAGTGTGTGTAAACCCTACAAGGTTTGCAGTAAGAAAACATCAAGCAGGCACTCTTAAAGATGGAATTGTAACTGACAATCCTGTTACTACTTACAATTTTGATGTTGTTGAGATGGATGGAAAGCAGTGTCTATTGCTACAGGATAGGGATATTAACTTCATTATTGATGAATGGGAAGAAGTTCCAGATACTCAGCCACAAGTATATGTGCCAGACAAAAAGCTTATTGTTTAAGACTTGTTCTTGCTGTAATAGAACTTTGCCTATAGATAATTTTTATACCAGAAGTTATAAAGATAGGAATGGCAACATCCATAAGTATCCTGATTCTAAGTGCAAAGATTGTAAAAATGCTTACAGCAGGAATTATAATAATGTAAATAAGGATGCACTGAAGAATCTCCACAAAGAGTGGAGAGATAAGAATAAAACAAAAGTCAAATCTTATAGAGATAAGTGGAGAAGAGAACATCCAAACTACTATAAAGAATGGGCTGAAAGAAATAAGTCTAAAATCAGACTCTCACAGATTAAGTATAATTATAATTTAACTGAAGAAGAGTATGAAGCTTTACCAAAAGCTTGTGAAGTGTGTGGAAATACAGAAAATCTATGTATAGACCATGACCATATTACAGGAAAGGTTAGAGGAGTATTATGCTCAAGATGTAATTCAGCTCTTGGCTTACTGGGAGATAGTAAAGAAGTCATACTAAAGTTGGCTTCATATATAGAAAAGCAGTAGTGAAAACTACTGCTTTTTTTTTGAAAAAAAAAGAAAAGTTATGCTGAAATTACTTAAATATGAAGGTTATAAGGTTGTGATAGAACCAGAGCTTTTAACATTAAAGCCCTTCAAACAAATATGGACAAGAGATAAAACAGTGAATAAGAACAAAGCCTTAGCAGAAATTGCTTTCATCTATTTTATGACTGACCCAAGAAGTGACTATCAATACCTTGTAGATGACAAGGAGAGAATGGAAGCCATTAAAGAGGGAGAAGGATTACCTCCTAAATGGGAACCAGACAAGATAGTAACAGAAGCAATGGAATTTTATAAATCATTCAAGCCAATCTCTGCACTACTCCTTGAAGACACGAGGTTTATGGTTAATAAGTTTAGAGCAAAACTAAGAGAGCTGGACTTTGACAGTCTTGAGGTTAAGGAGTTTAAGGAGATTACAGCCATTGTGAAACAGATTACACCTCTCATTAGAGATTTGGATGAGGCTGAGAAAGCACTTAACTCTGAAATGAGGAGTTCAGGTAAGATGAGGGGACAGGGAGAAAAGACTATATTTGAAGATGACTTGGCACTATAACTATGAAAGCAGAAGATATTATAGAAGGGCTTAATAAACATATTGAGACAAGGAGAAGTGAGAGGGGAATTGAGAATGTAGGGCACATGGTATTACAGAAAGAAATCATGCCTCATTCCTCATTCAAGGTTTATAAGATTTACAAGTACACTCTTTGGTTCACTAAGAGAGGTAAATCTTATAGAGTAATAACAGTACAGCATACTGCTAAGGTTCCTGATGGTCAGGAAGAGAATATGTTAAGAGAGATGAATATCATGTTGAGTACACTAATATTCAATTGGATAGGCTCTGATTTTTATGAAGTAGTTATAAAGGGAGAATATAATGGAGTTTCAGAAAATACCAATGAATAAATATCAAACTGAGCTAACTGAGGAATTGGTTAATAGCCTTCCTCAGGAAGTTCAGGACCAGTTATTTGATATTATAAATAATGTAGAGTTTGTCAAGAGATTGATAAGTCCTGCAAGAGAATATGCTAAGGATAGACCAAGGGATGATAGGGGTAGAATCATTGTAGACTTGGCTAATCCTCATATATTAGAGGATATGGATTACTTCAGATCATCTGCTATACATTATGAGAAGTATGGTACATTTACTAACCTTAGGCCTAATGCCAATCCTAATAGTGAATATGGTAAGTGGGTAAGAGAGGAAAGAAGAAGAATCTGGGATGGTTATGTAAGGGAAAGTGATGGAGAATGGGTTACAGGATATATGTATTGGTTCCTTAATTATTCTCCTATGATGCTCTCTAAGATTAGAGAGTATAAGGATGAGAATGGTAAGAAGAAAAAGTCCAAGAGGGCTGATAGAGTAGAGGCATTACCTGAATGTTGGGAAGGTATCTATTGGAGATTCCATTGCTTATACCAAGCATCAAATGGTGGTTTATACAATAACTTTGAGGGAGGTCAGCACATGGCTGAACTTGCTTCCAGAGGTAAAGGTAAGTCATATAGTCTTGCATCTATACTTAACCATATCTTTGTGGTAGGTGAGAATGAGGAAGCACATGAAAAGGTAAAGGGTATAGTAACTGCCTATCAGAAGGAGTATCTTACTAAGGATGGTGTCCTTAATAAGTTTGTAGATATGGCTAACTTCTGTGCAACCAATACCCAGTTTCCAAGAAAGAGATTAAAGAACTCTTTACAGGAAATGACATGGATAATGGGGTATAAGGATGTAGAGTTGGATATTGAAAGAGGTACTCAGAATACAGTACTTGGAGTATCATCTAAGGATGATGAGTCTAAGTTGAGAGGTAAGAGAGCTGCTAAGATTCTTATTGAAGAGTTTGGTACATTCCCAAGATTAGTTGATTTGTATAATGTGCTTTTACCTTCAGTACAGGAAGGTGATATTGTCTTTGGACAAATCTATATGTTAGGTACTGCTGGTGATAATGAATCAGACTTTGCTGGTGCTCAGGAAATCATGTATAACCCTAAAGGTTATAATATGTATGCTTTACCTAATGTATTTGATAAGTACAACCAAGGTAAACCTTACTTTGTATTCTTCTTTCCTGGCTATGTGAATAGAAAGGGATGTTATAATGAGAATGGTGTATCTGATGTAATTAAGGCTCTGATTGAAATTCTTATGAATAGGTATAGGGTAAAGTATAATTCTACTGACCCTAACACTATTATTAAGACTATTGCTGAGGTTCCTATTACTCCTGCTGAAGCTATTGTTAAGACAGGTGTAAATATGTTTCCTGTAGCTGACTTGACTGAAAGAATAGGTCAATTGGATGCTAATCCTACAGAATATGATGATGTATATGTAGGTGATTTGGTATTCAATAAAGATGGTCAGGTGGAGTATAAACCTACCTCTGCTACACCTATTAGGGATTTCCCACATAAGGATAATAAGATAGAGGGTGCTATTGAAATATATCAGTTACCTGAGATTGATAGGAATACAGGTAAGCCATACAATGATAGGTATATATTAGGTGCTGACCCTTATGATGATGATGAATCAAATACTATGTCTTTAGGTTCTATATTTGTACTGGATTTATGGACAGATAGGATAGTAGCTGAATACACTGGAAGACCTCCTTTTGCTGATGATTACTATGAGATTTGTAGAAAGCTTTGTCTATTCTACAATGGCAGGCTGAACTATGAGTACAATAAAAAAGGTCTATTCTCTCACTTCTCGACAAGAAATAGTCTCTATCTTCTTACAGATGTTCTTGATTTCTTAAAGGAAAAGCAGATGATGAAAGATGGCTATGGTAACAAGTCAAAAGGTACTAATGCCTCTCCTGCCATTAATGCTTATGCAAGGAGTAGATTGAGAAGCTGGCTATTAGCTCCAGTTCCTATTATGCAAACTATTGATGGAGAAGAGAAAGAGGTAATGGTTCCAAGACTATTTACTGTGAGGAACAGAGCACTGCTGAAAGAGCTTATTAATTACAACTCTGAGGGTAACTTCGATAGAGTATCTGCTATGGGTATGTTGATGCTTCTAAGGGAAGATAGAATGATAAGATACCAAGGAGATGTTAGTAAGGAAAAGCAGGAGAGGGCTAATAATAGCTATGATGGTAATGACCCATTCTTCAAGAGGAACTATGACTTTAGGTTTAGGCAGTAAATTTAGTAAAAATGGAGACTGATGGTTAATAAATTACTTATATACTTGCATAGGTCAAGGATTTTACTTACCTTTGCACAGTAATTAAATTGAAGTATAATGGGATATGAAATGATAAATTTGCCCCCACAGCAACTTCCCTTCAGTAAGAAAAATAAAGCTTGGAGGAAGAAGCACTTGGATTGGGCAGACAGTAAGACCTTCTTCAATTATAGCTTAGTTAGAAAATCTGTAATACATAAGAAAATTAACTATGACTTACTCAATGGTAAACTACATATGAGTGACCTTGAGATGATACTGAATCCTGAGAAGCTACAGGCAGGTTTCATACCTGATAGAATCCAACACTATCCTATTATGAATAGTAAGTTGAATGTGCTTAGAGGTGAGGAAAGTAAGAGAGTTTTTGACTTCAAAGTAGTAGTTACTAACCCTAATGCTATTACAGAGATAGAGAATAACAAGAAGCAAGAATTACTACAGAAGCTACAGGAATGGGTATCTAATACTTCTCAATCAGAAGAGGAGGCCAACCAAGAGCTTGAAAAGATAAATGATTACTACACCTATGAGTGGCAGGACATGAGGGAAATTAGGACTAATGCCCTTCTTAACCACTATGTAAAGGAGTTGAATATTCCTTTAATGTTCAATCAAGGGTTCATGGATGCAATGGCAGTTGGTGAAGAGATTTATCAATGTGATATTGTAGGAGGTGAGCCTACTATTGAAAGACTAAATCCACTCAAAGTAAGAATCTTTAAGTCAGGATATAGCAATAAGATTGAGGATGCAGATATGATAATCCTCGAAGATTATTGGAGTCCAGGCAAGGTTATTGATACCTACTATGATGTATTGACAAAGAAAGACATGGAGTATATAGAGAAAATGCCTGACCATGTAGGTCAAGCTGCTACAGACTCTATGGATAATATTGATGAGAGATATGGCTTTGTCAATAATCACATGATAGGGGATGAAATAAGTACAGAGGGATTCTTTTGGGACCCATTAGGAGGATATGATGGGGTTAATAACTCACTTCTTCCTTATGATGTTGCAGGAAACTTGAGAGTACTTAGAGTATATTGGAAGTCAAGAAGAAAGATTAAGAAGGTAAGAAGTTATGACCCTCAAACAGGTGAAGAAGTATTTAACTTCTACCCAGAGACTTATGTAATAGATAAGGATGCTGGAGAAGAAGAGCAGATATTCTACATCAATGAAGCATGGGAAGGAACTAAGATTGGCACAGACATTTATGTCAATATGAGACCAAGAGTAGTTCAGTACAACAGACTGAGTAACCCTTCAAGATGTCACTTTGGAATTGTAGGTTCTATTTATAACCTTAATGACAACAGACCATTCAGCTTGGTGGATATGATGAAGCCATATAACTACTTGTATGATGTTATACATGACAGGCTTAATAAGCTACTGGCAAGGAACTGGGGAACATTATTAAGACTTGACTTTGCCAAAAAGCCTAAGGGTTGGGATGTAGAGAAGTGGTTGTACTATGCAAAGACTATGGGTGTTGCAGTTGAGGATAGCTTCAAAGAAGGTAACCTAGGTGCAGCCACAGGAAAAATCTCAGGTGCCCTGAATAATGCATCTACAGGAGCAATTCCTACATCTGATGGTAACCAGATACAGCAGTATATAAACCTTCTTGAGTTCATAAAGATGGAAATGGCAGAAGTTGCTGGCATTACCAGGCAAAGAGAAGGTCAGGTAAGTAATAGAGAGACAGTAGGTGGAGTAGAGAGAAGCATGATGCAGTCTTCTCATATTACAGAGTGGCTATTTGTAGTACATGAGGATGTCAAGAAGAGGGCATTAGAGTGTTTGCTTGAAACAGCTAAGATAGCATTAAGAGGCAGAAGCAAGAAGTTCCAATATATCTTGTCTGATAATTCAATAAGAGTTATGGAGATAGATGGTGATGAATTTGCAGAAGCTGATTATGGTCTTGTAGTGGATAATAGCAATGGTGTTCAAGAATTAAACTCAAAACTTGATACTTTAGCTCAGGCAGCATTGCAGAACCAGACTCTATCATTCTCAACTATTATGAAGTTATTCAGTTCATCTTCGCTTGCTGAAAAGCAGAGACTTGTTGAAAAGGATGAAAGAAGTATTCAAGAAAGACAGGCTCAAGCTCAACAACAGCAATTGCAGGTACAGCAACAAGAGATAGAACAGAAGGCTCAGATGGAACAGGCTAAGATGCAACAGGAAGATGCTCTTAACCAAAGAGATAATGAGACAAAGATTATTATTGCACAAATGCAGGCTTACAGCAAGAATAGTGAAGATGATGGTATAATAGAACCTGAATATTCACAAGAGGCTAAGGATAAGCTAATGGAGCAAATAAGAGAATTTGATGAAAGAATAAAACTTGACAGGGAAAGACTTGAGCTTGATAAGACTAAGGCAAGTACTGATGCAAGATTGAAGGAAAAGCAAATAAATAAAACTTCAAATAAAACTTCAAATAAAACAACTCAAAAATGAGAAGATTTAGAGATATTATACAAGATACAAAAGCTCCAAGTGCAAGTGACCTCTGGATTAATAATGGAGAGTTGAAGTACTATACTAGTAATGGCTGGAAAGCCATTGCTGGTAATGGCTCTTCCGATGTATATGTTCTACCGGGTAACCTTCAAATAACAACAGGGTGGTCTACAACAGACGTAGAATCTATTGTGGGGAATTGGGATGAGTTTACAAGAGCTGTCTCAGGTGGTAAGATAATTGTTGGTTATTTTCAAAACGAGGGACAATTTGTCAAAAGTACTGCCTCAGTGATAGAAAATGACGGGGTAACCTTTTTAAGTTTTAGCTTTTATCAGCTTCTTTGTGTATATATTATTGACCAAAGTTATATAACTATTGCTACTATTGATAATTTTCTTTGTGTGAGTTCTGTTGTAGACAGACTAAATAGTTCAGGAACTGAATTACCTCTCTCTGCCAACCAAGGTAGGATTCTTAATGATAGGGTAACAGAATTAGAGAGTAAGTCTAATGTTGCAGTACTTACACCTACAGGTACAAAACTAATGGAGTTGGTATCCAGTAGTCCTAATGTTACACAAGAACAGTTGGCTGAAGCAGGTTTCACTCCTGAAATATGTAGAAGGTTGAATGCTGGAGAAGTGATTTACATGAGTGGTGAATGTGCTGGTTTTGGTAATGATGCTTTGTATCCAATACAGGGTATTGCCCCTAATTCCTCTCCTGACTTAGTACCGTCTAGATTGTGCTACTGTCACTATAGTAGTTATAATGCGGATGGCACTGCTAATGGAGGGTGCTTTACTACAATTAAGAAGCAATCCTCAGGTCAGTACCTTGTAGATTATATTGAGGTGTAGTATGGAAATGATGAAAAAGAAACAGGTTGTTGCTTCCTATAATAGAGAGCCTCTTATAGAGAATCTATGGTTAAGGGATGGCAAGTTGCTATACTTTGTCAATGGAGAGTGGCAACCTGTATTAGGTCAAGATTCTAAAGTAATTATAGAGTAACATGTTCACTAAGAATCAAATAGAAGAAATTAGAGACAAATTGGCTCAGTTGGGAGTCAAGGATACAGAGTTTAAGGTAACAGAAGAAGTATCTGAAGATGATATGATAGCCATTGTCTCAGGTGGTGAGAATAAGACAATCCTGTTGAAAGACCTATTGAGTGAATCAACAGGTACTATTATTGAATAATAAAAAAGAAAAAGATGAAGATTATTAATTCAATTGTGCCAATGAGTGACGTAAAAGCACCGGCAGCAAATGGACAAAAACTAAGAGTAGCAGTAACAAAGACTTCCGCGCAAGGTAATAGTGCACAAAATGCTACACCTAATTTAATGTCTTTCAGTACTGATGAAAACAGTATTTGGTTTAATGGGAAGAAGTACGGAGTGTATATATTAAAAGGTTTTGAAAACCTCAGTGCTGGTATTAATACAAGTACTATTCAATCCTTTTTGGGAGACTTTACCTATGATAGATGGGCAAATGCTGTAAATACGGGAAGTATAGTATTTGTTAAAACAAATAATATATTAGTACCTGCTAGTGTATATGCTAGTGACTCTGAGACCCTAAATATAATGTTTATTGTACTTACATATGCCTATTTTGTTAGTATACATTATTCAACTGGTAGTGGGTATTCTATTGACCTAATACAACAGAACCCTTTAGTGAAAGTTGAAGATATTAGTAATACACTCACTGATAGCAGCACAGACAAGCCGCTATCAGCCGCAATGGGTAAGAAATTGCAGGATGAGAAGTTGGCTAAGGGGGATGTAGTGAATAACCTTACTACTACTGACACTTCAAAAGCCTTATCAGCGGCACAGGGTAAAGTGTTGAATGACAGGTTTAAGTGGAACAAGATAAATATCAACTTCTCAGCTACTTCAAATTCAACAGATAATGCCACTATAAAAGGCTGCATGGGGAACACAGATGGTGTCACTCTTGTTAGTAAGCTTACTTATGGTGCAAATCTGGTTGACAGTAGTAGTGAAGATTGGGTAGTTACTTTGCAGGAGGTAAGTACTACAAAGGTATCATTTACAGGTATTAGATTCGCAGGTTCTAACTTATACAGTAAGAATATATCAGTTACTATAAGTGGCAGTGATTATACAAATATGACTGTTGCTCAGAGTAGTAGGCCTGTACCTGCTATAAACAATACCTTAACTTCAACTAGTACTAGTGAGGCTCTTTCAGCAGCTCAAGGTAAGGCTCTTAATGACAGAATCTCAAGTATGGGTTATGTGTATAAAGTGAAGGGTACTAAGACTAACTTATCTGATGTACTAGCCATTACTAATGCAAGGGTTGGTGATGTTTGGAATGTGACTAATGCCTTTACTTTAGGTGGTAAGCCATATCCTGCAAATACCAATGTTGTATGTATTACAGCAACTAGCTCATCTGACCACGATGAAGGAAATTGGGACCCGTTGGGAGGTACTGTTGATTTGAGTACTTATGTGCCTAAGAGTGATATAGTTGATAACCTATCAACTTCAGATTCAAAAAAGCCTCTCTCTGCTAAACAAGGACTTGCCCTTGCTACTATGATAACGGAATTAAAAGATAATGAGGAGACCTATCCGCTTCTCAAAACATTTGAAAGTAGCAAACCATCTTCTCAAGGAGAAGTAGATGCTATTCTAGGCCCCTATAGTAGCTTTAAGGCTGCCCTTAATGCAGGTAAGATAATACATGGAATATATAAAGATGGCTCCAATAGTTTGAATACAGTAGTATTCTCAGCATTCAATGATACTACTACTAATAGAGTTAGAATGTATGCAATGCTAAATTCTTCTACCATGGTAGCCATACTAGCTAACCACAATGGAACTAATTGGATTTCTGCCACTATAGATGAGGATTCTTTTGGAAGCATCACCATAGAGTAAAAAAAAAGTTATGAGTGCAAAAGGTAAAGAGTTTAAAGTAAATGTATCTACCAACAGGGCTACTGCAATAAGTAGCTCTGCTGGCTGTTGTCCTAATGTGTTGTATTTCCCTACAGATGATGATAATGTCATCATATTTAATGGGAACATATATGATTGGAATGCAAGTACAATATCTCCTAAGCAAATTGGCAACAGTGAAAACTTGAATGACTATAATACTTTAAGTAAATTAGGAGTATACTATTCTAGTGGAGGTAATAGTATTACTAACAAGCCCTCTGGAGTCAATAATTTTGCTCTCCAAGTATTCAAAGATGGAGTAGGAGATACTTCTGTAAGTCAGACATTATACGCTGATAATACTATATATGTTAGGAGATATAATGGTACTAGCTGGTCTTCTTGGACTAAGATTGGTGCAGGAGGTATAACTTCTATACCTCAAGCTTCTAGTTCAGCATTAGGAGGTATAAAGATAGGGTACTCTGATAATGGCAGGAACTATGCTGTAGAGTTGGATAGTTCTGGTAAGGCTTATGTTAATGTACCATGGACAGATACAAATACAACATATAATGTTGCTACTGCTAGTGCCAATGGACTTATGAGTTCCAATGATAAATCCAAGCTTGATGGAATCCAAGTAGGTGCAGATGCTGTGTCATTCAGCAGGTCTTTGTCTTCAGGTACAAAGATAGGTACCATTAATATTAATGGTACCAATACTGACATATATGCTCCAACAGCAGGAAAGCCAGTTGAGTATGGAGTAGCTACTTCAACTACACTAGGATTGGTTAAGATTGGGTATCCTGAGAGTGGCAAGAATTATCCTGTTGAGCTTAATTCCTCAAATCAGATGTATGTCAATGTCCCTTGGACTGACAATAACACAACTTACTCAGCAGGAACTGGACTTAGTTTATCAGGAACAGCTTTCTCCCTAGTGAAGGCAACACCTACTACACTAGGTGGTGTAAAGGTATCCAGCACTGAGATTAGCACAGTATCTACTGTTGCTGCTACTACTTTTGGTTCACAGAACAGAATATATCCTGTCCAGTTTGCTTATCCATCAGGTAGTGCAGGAACAGATGGTAATAAGGTACTTTCAGTGTATGTTCCTTGGAAGGATACTACTTATAGTGTAGTAAGTACCTCAAAGAATGGGTTAGTCAGTCTGGATTCTGCATTGGCAGAGCTAGCCTACGAAGATAAGGATGCTGGTAACCTAGGTTCTCTTGCTAGATTTGGAGAGATGGGCATGTTGGAGGTTTCAACAATTGTGGAAGATGACTTAGCTCTGGTTAATAAGAGTAATGTCTGGACAGTATATCAGGACTTTAAGTCAGGTGCTGGTAATTCAGGCTCTGATATAAGATTCAAAAGGGAAGTCACATGTATGCCTGATGTGCTGGACAGTCTGATGTCATTAAATGTCATAAAGTATATATGGGAACACCCTGATGAAAATGGTATAAGATGTACTTTTGGTGTGAAGGCTGACCAGCTTCTGTCACTGGGTGGTGTATATGCTACTATGGTCCACAGCAGGGCTGATAAATATGATACCAAGTGGGTAGAATATGATAGATTTGGCGTGCTGGCAATCAAGGCATTACAGGAGGTTGTAATGAGGAACAAGCAACTGGAGAGCAGGATAGAATATCTTGAGGATACGATAAATTCTATGAGAAGAGTATGGGAAGAGAATTCATGACACAAATAGAGGCAGTAAAGAAGGTAGGAGGTCTCCTACCTTCTGCTACAAAACAGTTTTGTACAGCCTCTTGGCTTGCAGGCCATTCTGGTATATTTGATACCAACTCCCTACAAGGGTATGAAACAAAAGACTTTGTGAATGAAATGCATATAAAGCCTGCTATAGTAACAACTAAATATGAAATAACAATTCCTGAGGTGAGGGTTTCTTTTGCATTTGAAAGTGGCACTCCTCAAGGATTTACATATCTTAGTGACTCTGACCAATTATCACAGACTAAGGCAATCTTATGTGCAGTACCTGTTACTGGTGGTCAGATTTCTTCAAGTATACATACTCCTACTAATGGTGGTAGAGATAACAATTATGGTGTACAGTATATGCTATTCTCAGGCATGAAAATATCTGTTGTTGCAGATACTTCACTAGCTAAGTTATACATAGTATTGTATAATGACCAAAGTACCATGGTTCAGTATAATAATAAGAATATTACCAATCTTATGTCAGGTAACAACATATATAGGCTGACTAATGCTACTATGAGAAATACTTCCGCTTACAGTAACTCGTTTAATGGTGCAAATTACACAAAGACACAAGCAGTAATTGATTCTAATGGTGGTGTTACTAATTCTAGGTGGTGTGCTATGCTTCCATTGACAGATGATGGAAGATCTAATGGGAGTTATTCAGTAGGTTCAAACATGGATTCACCTCCCACTAATGTCAATTCTAATCGGCAATTATACAACTTCAAGGGTACTATAATTTACAACAAATTAAGTTCATTTACTGCAACTACATAGCTATGAGAAAGATATTAGTAAGTATTATATCAGTGATTATGCTGGCTTCCATATCCTGTTCCATGTATTACTGCAATGGGTATAAGAAAATGTCTGATGAGTTGGCTGTTGCAGTGAATAACAATAAGGCATACTCCTTGGAGAACAGTTCCCTGAAGAAGGAAAATAGAGTGTATAAGCTAACTGCTGAGCAGCTTGAGTATTACAGTGATTCCATTACTGTTGAAATGGACAGGATTAGAAAGGAGTTGAAGATAAAGGATAAGGATTTGCAATACTTACAATATCTGTTATCTACATCAGAAAGGATAGATACTGTTACTTTCCAAGATACCATATTCAGTGAAACAACATTTCATGTTGATACTCTGATTGGGGATAAATGGTATCAGTTGAAGCTGGGAATGAAATTCCCTAATGTCATTACAGTGCATCCTAAATTTGTAAGTGAGAAATACATAGTTACACATAGCAAGAAAGAGACTGTAAATCCTCCTAAGAAATTTTTTTTGTTTAGATGGTTTCAGAAGAAACATAGAGTGGTGGAAGTTACTATTGTGGAAAATAGTCCTTATGTGAATAATAAGCAACAAAAATTTATTGAAATAATTAAATGATGTGATTGATCTAGGTATATTAATTACTGGAGGAGTAGGGATAATAACCACAGTAATCAGTGGTTGGACTTCTTGGTTCTTTGCAAGAAGAAAGTATAATAGTGAGGTAGATAATAACCTCATAGAGAACATGCAGCAGTCTTTGGAGTTTTATAAGAAGTTGTCTGATGACAACAAGGACAGGCTTGACGAGGTTCTTAAAAGAAATGCAGAGCTGGAACAGGAGATAAAGGATTTAAGGAAGCAGATGTTCAGTCTCATGAACTCCATCTGTACTGACCTTACTTGTCAGTTGAGAAAAAGAAACTTGAATTTATTTAATGAGCAAAATGGAACTGATAGTAGACAGGAGATGGAAGAAACAGAGTTACACGATAAGTAACCTCCTTGTAGATGGGAAGTGGTTCTGTAATGTACTTGAAGATACTGATAGAGGATTAGATGACAGCATGAGTGTCGCTAAAATCAAATCCTTAAAGAAATCAGGCATTACAGCAATCCCTAGTGGAACTTATGATGTAACTTTAGATGTATATAGCCCTAAGTTTGGGCCTAAATCTTTCTACAAAGAGACATGCAATGGCAAATTACCCAGACTTCTTAATGTAAAGGGGTTTGATGGTATCCTTATACATGCAGGTAATACAGATAAGGATACTTCGGGATGTCTCTTGGTAGGTGTAAACTCTGAAGTTGGTAAGGTTCTGAATAGTCAGGATACATTCAGGAAGCTATATAAGCTACTTCAAGAGGGCAAGAATAGAGGTGAGAAAATAACCATAAAAATTCTATGATATGGCAAAGAAGTGTAGTTGCAAAGGAAAAGGTAAGAACAATAGAGGTAAATGATTATGGATGCAAGAATAGTCTCAAATCAAGTTATAAATAGCCTTCAAATATCTGTACTGAAGGAGGTGCCTTCAGGGAACTTCAATCCCGGAGAATACTAATAAGCTGATTCGATAAAGAAAAGAAAATCATAGTTTCACTATGTAGGACATATATTATACGACTTGGTTAGTTCTAATTGTAAAAACTAGTTAGTAGCAAGGCTAATAATGGTTCTTCTGCGAGCTGTTTAAGAGTTGGTTTGGTGATAATGTAGACCAAAAGATAATAGAATCTGCTATTATATTCTGGTTCAAAGATGTGGATTGCAAAGCCGAAAACAAGGTAGTAGAATATCTTGGAGAATACTAATAAGATAAGGGTAAGAGGTAATCTTACCCTTTCTTTTTGTCCATATTGCAAGTATTTTTATATGCTACTAATAAGTGTTTTATTTACTATCTTGCAGACATGCAAAACTTTACTTACCTTTGCACTGTTTTAAGAACAAAAAGGTAGAAGAGTATGGAAGAAGAACTTAGCTTAGATAACATCTTAGGAGCAGAGGAGATTGAGAATCTGTTTGTAGAAGATGAGGATACACAGGATACCCCACCTGCAAATGGGGAGCCTCCTAAGAAAGAGGAGGAGCCAAATAAGGATAAAGAAGAAACTACTGAGGTTGTTGATGTAGATAACTTATTTACTGATACACCAGAGAGCGTAGGTAGTGGAAAAGAAAATACAGAGGAAAAGGAAGATACCACTCCTAAAGGGGATGGCACTTCTCCCAAAAACTTCTACTCTTCCATTGCCAAAGCCTTGAAAGAGGAAGGTATCTTCCCAGCCCTTGATGATGAGGGCTTATCTAAGGTTAAAGACCCTGAAGACTTTAGAGATTTAATTGACCAACAGATAAAGGCAGGTCTTGATGAAAGACAGAGAAGAATTGATGAAGCCTTGAATGCTGGAGTTGAACCTACAGAGATTAGAAAGTATGAGAATACTATAAACTTCCTTGATTCTATTAAGGAAGAGAATATCTCTGATGAAGGTGATAAGGGAGAAAAACTTAGAAAAGACCTGATTTATCAAGACTTTATCAATAGAGGTTATAGTAAGGAAAGAGCTGCAAGAGAAGTGCAAAAGTCTTTCAATGCTGGTACTGATATTGATGATGCAAAAGAGGCTTTGAAAAGTAATATTGACTTCTTCAAAGATAAGTATGATGAGCTTGTCTTTGAGGCTAAGTCAGAAGCAGAACAGGAAGAGAAAGAAAGAAAGAAACAGGCTGAAAAGCTTAAATTATCAATCCTTAATGACAAGGATGTGTTTGGGGATTTATCAATAGATAAATCAACAAGACAGAAGATTTATGATAACATAGCTAAGCCTGTGTATAAAGACCCAGAGACAGGAGAGTACTTTACTGCTATCCAAAAATATGAGATGGAGAACAGAACAGACTTCCTAAAGAACATTGGGTTACTTTTCACACTAACTGATGGCTTTAAGAACCTTGATGGTTTGGTGAAAGGTAAAGTAAAGAAAGAAGTAAAGAAAGGTCTTAGAGAGCTGGAACATACTCTCAACAACACAGCAAGAACCTCAGATGGTAATCTAAAGTTTGTCAGTGGAGTTGATGAGGACCCTGAATCTTTCATAGGAAAAGGGTGGAATCTTGATGTCTAAGCTATGTTTAAGTCTGGTATTTACTTATGGAGAAATAAAATTACTAATGGTTTTATAAAAATAATTTATAATTTTTAATATTTTTTGACGATGGCTGGAAAATTAGGTAAGTTTCAAATGGTAGGTTTCCAACACTGGAAGGGTCTTACTAAGGAAAACCACCTTGGTTCTATCTTTCAGTTAGCTCCACAGAAGGCTACAAACCTAATGGTACAACTGCTGGCCTTCTATAGAGGAAAGACACTTGACACATTCCTAAATCAATTCCCAACAAGAGAGTTTGAGGATGATAATGAATACTACTGGGATGTTATTGGTTCTTCAAGGAGAAACATTCCTCTTGTAGAGGCAAGAGATGAAAATGGTACTGTTGTTACAGATGCCAGTGGTATGATTGGAGTAGGCACTGCTCCCTTCTATTTGGTATTCCCTGAGGACTGGTTTGCAGATGGTGAGTACATTGTAGGTAATCTAAATGAGCTGTACCAATTCAGAATTTTAGGAGACCCTAGAATGGAAGGTACCAATGCAGTGTATAAGGTAGAGCTTGCTGGTGGTAACACAGCAGGTGTTCCTGCTGAAAGATTGCTTGCAGGTGAGAGATTCTCAGTTGAAGCTGCATTTGTTGAGAAGGAACTTTCAAGAAAGGTTGGTGATGTAAGATTTACAAGCCCTGTTTCTATGAGAAATGAGTGGTCTGTAGTAAGAATCCAACACAAGGTTCCAGGTTCTATGTTGAACAAGAAGCTGGCTGTAGGTATTCCTATTGTTAAGGAAACTGAGGGTAGATATACTAAGTCAGTTGCTACAATGTGGATGCACAATGTAGATTGGGAAGTAGAACAGCAATTCTCTGAGTACAAGAACAATGCACTTGCATTTGGTAGAAGCAACAGAAATGCCAATGGTGAGTACATGAACTTTGGTAAGTCTGGTAATGTTATTAAGACAGGTGCTGCTCTGTTTGAGCAGATGGAAGTTGCTAATACTGTGTATTACAACACATTCAGCTTGAAGCTTCTTGAAGATGCTCTATATGAGCTTTCTGCTTCTAAGTTAGACTTTGGAGACAGATACTTCTTGATTAAGACTGGTGAGAGAGGTGCTATCCAATTCCACAAGGAAGTACTAAAGACAGTATCAGGTTGGACACAATTTGTTCTTGACAACAGCTCTATTGGTGTTATTCAAAAGACTCAATCTAAGTTGCACCAAAACTCATTGAGTGCTGGTTTCCAATTTGTTGAGTATAAGGCTCCTAATGGTGTTAGAGTTAAGATTGATGTAGATCCATTCTATGATGACCCAGTAAGAAACAAGATACTTCATCCAAATGGAGGTGTTGCATTCTCTTACAGATATGATATTATGTACATTGGTACTATGGACCAACCTAATATCTTTAAGTGTAAGATTAAGGGTGACAATGAGTACAGAGGTTATCAATGGGGTCTAAGAAACCCATTCACAGGTCAAAAGGGTAATCCTTACATGTCATTTGATGAGGATTCTGCTGTAATTCACAGAATGGCTACTCTTGGTATCTGTGTTCTTGACCCAACAAGAACTATGTCACTAATCCCTGCAATTCTACAGGGCTAATGATAAAAGGGGAGGAAAGATAATCTTCCCTCCCCTTATTTTATTTCAAAAAGTTAAGGAGAAGATATGGCAGAAAAGAAAATGGAAGAGAAGGTGGATTATACTGTACCTGACTTTGATATAGACAATACAGAGACTCCACTTCAGGAAGTACCAAAAGAAGAGGCTACTGTAAAAAGCCCTAAGGAGACACAAAAGAAAGTAGAGGTATCTGATGATGCCTTAGTTAGTTGTCTGAGAAATGAGAGAATTATTGTAAGACATGTACCTAAGCTGACAGGTATGTGGGGTAATAACCCTAAGCATGTATTGTCAGGAGGTATGGCAGAGGGTGCAGTTAGAACATTTGTAGTACCAAGATTATCTTCAGGTATGTTTGTTAATGTCCTTACAGACAAGGAAAAGGCATTTCTTGAGGAAATGATGGGTCTTGAATATAATGCACTAAGTATCTATAAGAAGGTAGATAACTTCTGGGATGATTCCAATGAGAATGGTATCAATAAGGTAAGATTGACAAAGCAGGATAACTACTTCAATCTATCTGACCCAGAGGATTATATCAGATATAAGATACTATTAGCCAACAAGGATTATATTGCTCCTTCATTGCAAGCATTGCAAGATACTCCTAAGGCTACTTACCAGTTTGTTATCATTTCTGAGGGTGAAGAGACTAAGGTTGCTAAGAATAATATGAGCACTACAATGATGTGCTATAAAGAGTTTGGTAAGATTGAGGATGATATTGATACATTAAGAGTTATTGTTGAGACTATTGATGGTAGACCTACATCACAGACTGCTAAACTTGAGTTCTTGCAGACTAAGGTTAATAGCTTAATACAGGCTGATAGCAAGATATTCTTGAAGGTTATTACTGACCCAATGCTTTCTACAAAGGTTCTTATCAAGAGAGCTATAGAGGCAGGATTGATTTCAAATAGAGGAGGTTTCCTATACTTGAGAAGTGACAATACTCCACTATGTGAGGCTAATGAGGAACCTACATTGAATACAGCAGCTAAGTACCTGAACTCTCCAAAACATCAGGAAATCAAGTTTTCCTTGGAGGCCAAGTTAAAATAAAGAAGAATATAAGATTATGACACTACAGGAGTTTTCAGATGAATTTGATGTTCTCTACAATAATATATCCAGTAACCAAGCTCCGGGCCTTAATGAGTATGAAAAGTCTGTGTTTCTCACAAAAGCTCAGAATGAGATAGTAAAGAACTACTTTACTTCTACCCAAGGAGGTAACAAGTACCAGCAAGGGTTTGATGATTCTGCCAAAAGACAAATAGATTTCTCTACTCTTCTAGTGCAAGAAGCCTGTCCCTTGATAAAGGTGGATTCCAAGAGGGGAACTGATATTTTGGAGGGTGTCACAATCCCCGGAAATATCTATGGCAGTGCTCCTGAAGCTGTATTATTCAATGCCCCTAGCTTTATTGACAAAATACTGTTAGTGGTATCAGAAAGGATAATCATTAAGGATACAGATAATAATGTAGATAAGTATTATCAGGTAGTGCCTATAAAATTAGATAGTTTGCTTAATAACCTGAGCAAGCCCTATGGAAGACCTTTAAAGAGGCAAGTGTGGAGAGTTATAGAGACTTTTGGAGACCCTAAAGGGTCTGAAAACCAGACTGTAATTCCCACAAAGTACAATGGGTTCAGGTTTATATTGCATGATGCAGATGAGCAATTCCTAGGAGAATCTGGAGGTGAAAGTCCAGAGGATACCAAGGCCATTTACTTTATCACATATCTAATCAAGCCTAAACCAATAGTATTGGAGGACTTGGTTGGTGTATCAGTAGATGGAGAATCACAGCAATCTCCATGTGTCTTGAATAGTGAACTACATCCTGAAATTCTTCAAAGGGCAGTAGAGTTAGCTAAATCTGCTTATATGGGAGATTTGAAAAGTAGTGTTGAACTGGGACAAAGAAGTGAATAATGACAACTGAGGAATTTTCTAATGAATTTGATGTTCTATTGAACAGCTACTCTTCAGGTGGAATTGAGTTCAACGAGTATGAGAAATCAATCTTTCTTACAAAAGCCCAAGAAGACCTGTTAGTGGAATTATACAATGGTAAGAATCCATTCAGGGAATCATTTGAAGAGACTGAGGAAATAAGGAGATACCTGAGCAACTTGGTAAAGACTTATACCACTACTAAAAAAATAGCAGACATTACTGGAATATCTGATAAGTCTGTATTCTTCAAGTTACCTAGTGACTTGTGGTTTATAGTTTATGAATCAGTTGAGCTGAGGGATGATAAGCTAGGCTGTAAGAATGGTAACCAAGTACTTGTGGTACCCACTACCTTGGATGATTACTACAATACATATAACAATCCATTCAGGGGTCCGGGATACAGGAGAGTCCTGAGACTTGATATTGATAATGGGATTGCAGAAATAGTATCAAAGTATAATATAAGCAGGTACTTAGTCAGGTACCTATCTAAACCCAACCCAATTATATTGGTAGCACTGCCTGCCCATCTAAACATAAATGGAGAAAGCAAGATAACAGAGTGTGATTTACATCCTGCATTGCATAGGGTAATACTTGATAGGGCAGTAGGACTTGCAATAGCAAGTAAGGGTTTGGATACAAACAGAACAAAATAAACTATTGTGTAATTTAATATTAAATTAAAATGGCAACATTTAGTACAAATCAGGTAAGGCAATTTTATGTAGCAACTGCATTTAAGACTCCCCATGTAATTGAGTCTGATACTGCTGGTGCTATTGCAGTATCAAATGATGCTGAAAAGAAACACCTGTATTTTGAATATAAGGGAGCTGATAACAGAATGAGAAGTGACCTTATAGATATAGAAAACATTCTCTATGCAAAGGCAACTAGTGCTGATAGCATGGCTTACAAGATGAAGTCAGCTACCATAGCATTGGATTCAAGTGTTAATGGTGGTGCTCCAGTTGCAGGTCAGGATTATATCCTAAGAATTGCATTTAAACAGTATGTGGGCATGTCTGATGAGGACCAATACTTCAAATATGGCATGGTTCATGCTTATTCTGGCATGACTGCTGATATGTTCTACAAGACTCTTGCTCAATCTATTGCTAAGAACTTTAGCAGGGAAATAGTTCCCTTGATTAAGATTGAGGTACATAGTGCTGCAACCAAGAGCGAGGGAGGATTTGATGCAAATGGTTATATGACAGTAACTCCTTCTACTAAGGATAATGGCAAGAGTGATAGTACTAACCCATACTATGATGGTGCTTCAGCAATTGTAGATGACATTGACAGCATCAGAGTTACTGAGGTAGAACAGCCTTGGAGATTAGGTGTTATGTCTCAGACACCAGTATATTTCACTGTACAGCCAGTTGAAATAATTATAGATGGGGATGAGAAAATTTGGGGTACTGTAGAGATGGGTACCAATGGTACAATAGGTAATGGTAAGGTTATTGCAGACTTAGAGTACTTCTGTATGGGTGAAAGAGGAGACATCTACAGAGGCATTGGCTGGCCTAACAACATTCCTACCACTTATCTGATAGACCCAAGCAAGACATATAATGTGCTTGATATACACTATGCCTATGTAGGCAGCAATGAGTCAGTACAAAAGTCTGAAAAGACAATAACTATTGCTTGTGCAGATAAAGCAGTTCTCAATCAGATAATCAGTGCAGTGAAAGCTGCTACAGGACTTACTATTGCAGACATCTCCTAAAAGCGAGATACAAATAAGGAGACTTTTATAGTCTCCTTTTTTTATTTACCTAATTTGTGTAATATGATAAGATTTGCTACATTAAAAGCCTCAGGAGAATGCAGGCAGTTGGTAATTGATGCTTTTATAGAAGCATACCCCTTCTATGATGATGTCTATATTGACTCAGTAGTCATAGATACTCAGGATACCTTCATGACCTCTGGGCCATCATCAAGCAGTGTATATACAAAAAGCATTGATGGTAATTCCAAGCATGTGACATTAATCCTAGACAAGACAGATTTCAATGCAGCAGTAGATTTTGGTAAGGACTTATTCTTTGTCTATATTACTGTCAAAGGTACAATGGCACCTGATACTCCATGTGGATATGACAGATATTATGATTTAGGAATAGCTGTCAATATGCATAACCTTTATAAGTCACTGATGGGTGGCATCAGACAGGTAGAGGAGACTTGCAATATTCCCAAGCAGCTTATAGACAAATACCTTCAACTGAAGGCTTTTACTACTTCCTTAAAGACAGGGAACTATACTTTGGCAATAAAGTATTGGAACAAGTTCTTTAGGAACTGTGTGATAACAAATAATACAAGTACTAAATGTGAGTGTTCATTATGGATAACTTAAGTAATGTATTGGAAAAGGCATTAACTACATACTTCAATATACTTTCAAATACAGGATATGTATGTTATAATGATGTCAATAAGTTACTGCTTTTGTCCTTGATAGAAGAGCTTACTAGTGGCCCAATGTCTGCCTTTATGGATGATAAGGACTACAATAGCATGAATAATGCCCTATATTGTATATTTGGTACTTCATGCCTAATACCATATCCTCCTACTGAGGAAAGCTCTGCTGTGTATGGTGAAGAGGAATCTATCAGAATATCTGAGGATGGCATGATAAGATTCACACAAGATAACAAACCTAGAACTCCTGCTATATAAGTTATATATTTGCTTACTGCAAAAGATTCAATTAAAACTATTGCAATATTGATTATAAATATCTATATTTGCAATAGTTTTTTATTTATTAATAAGCATGCATATATAGTTATGACATACAGAGAATTAGTTTATTTATGTCTGGATGAGGTAAAGAGTATATCAGATGACTCTACTTTCAATGAGAATCATATTATACTTTTGGCAGATAAGTATAGGGCATTCCTTATAAAGCAAAGATATTCTGATGTTAAGAAGCAGATACCTGAGAGTAACTATCAGACTATATGCTTGGATTTAATTGAGGTACCTGCTATACCAGGTGAGCCTTGTGAAGGTGGTTCTTATCTAAGAAGTAAGGAGAAGATACCTTTCCTAATGAAGATAGGTAATCCTATGGTGTACCCAGTTGATTATTATCAAGGGAAGATTACTTATGTAAGTAGAGAAAGGATGAGATATGTGGGGTATAATAAGTATCTGAAAAATATCATCTATGCTTCTATTGGTCCAGATAATTACCTGTACTTTAAGTCTTTCAACCCACAATACCTATACCTTGAAAAGGCAAGGATGACAGGTATATTTGAAGACCCACAGGCTGCATCAGAATTGCAGTGCCCTGATGAGAATGGTGATACAGTATGTGATGTATTAGATAAGACTTTCCCTATTGAGGATACTCTTATACCTCCTATGATTGAACTTGTAGTTAAGGAGTTATTAGGTGCTGAGTACAGACCTAAGGATGAATCCAATGATGCAAAGGATGGGTTGTCAGAAGTAGCAACCAAATAGTTAGATGTGCTTAACAATAAGAGAAGCAATATTAAAGGTTGGGAGGTGAAGTATGACTTATGAAGAATTTAAGTCCGAGGTTCAGCATCTTAGTAGTCCAAGAAAACATAAAGTTACTAACTCAATTGGGGTTTACTCAGCCTATAAGTGGATAAGAAAGAATAGTTGGCTCAATATAGAAAGATGTCTTACAGAACATGAGTTCTACAGCATTATAAGGAAAGTCAATGACTACTTAGCTGATAGTTTCCTTCATGGTAATGATATTAAGTTACCACATAGAATGGGCAGAATAGAGCTAAGGAAATATGATGCGAAAGTTAGTTTTGATGGAGAAAAGGTTAAAACTAACTTGCCTATAGATTGGGATAGAACTCTTAAATTATGGTATGAAGATGAGGAAGCCTATGAGAATAAGACACTTGTTAAAGTGGAAGAAAAAGAAATCTTTAAAGTCTACTATAATAGACAATTAGCAAACTATAATAATCAGTCTTTCTATGAATTCAATGTAAATAGAGAGCTGAAGAAGAGGTTAAAACAGAGAATAAAAGAAGGAAAATTAGATGCTTTCAAGATATGAACTGGAGTGATTTATCAATGAAAGATAGAGCTTCCTATATAAAATTAGGAATTGAAAATGGTATTACAGATTTAGATACAATTAGAGAGGTTTATAATAAATTTGCTAAAGGAGGTCCTCTTAATCCTTATAGTGCTGGTTCTTTGGTTGATGCTATATACAGAAACTCTAAAGGAGAAGAGTATTTAGGTGAACCTTCACATCATTATGATTTTACTATTCCTGAGGAAGAAGCCAATAGATTAGGATATTATCCTGATGAAAGAGGACATAGGGATGACAGGGTTAAGAAACCTGCACATCCTACACATCCAAGTAGAGGTAAATGGAACTCTTTTACGGAGTTTGAACTTACTGATAAAGGGATGGAAAATCCTAACTATACTTTATTTGGTCTTAATGATAATAATCAAGACCCTCAAGCTGTGATGACTTATAAGGGAGGAGTAGTATTACCTGAAATAACAGTAACCCCTAAGAAGAACTATATACATAATCCTTATGATAATATAAATATATACTTACATGAAAGATAAGAAATGGATATTATATAGACATACATCTCCATCGGGCAAAGTATATGTTGGGATTACCTCTAAAAGTAATCCCAATTGGAGATGGCAAAGTGGTAAAGGCTATACTGCTTGTACATACTTTTATAATGCTATATTGAAATATGGGTGGAATAATATCAAACATGAGGTATTATTTGAGGGCTTAAATGAGAACACTGCCAAAAGATTAGAGATAGAACTTATCAGGCATTATAAGGGCTTAGGTATCTCATATAATATCACAGATGGAGGAGAGGGTAGAAAATCCCCATTATCTAAAAATCATAAGAGAAGGCTCTCAGATGCTCATAGAGGGAAACATCTAAGTAAAGAATGGAGAGACAAAATAGGAAAAGCTCATAAAGGAAAGATAGTATCTCAAGAAACTAAAAATAAAGTGTCTGCTATTATGAAATCCAAACATATTAAACCCTCTGAAGAGAGAAAGAGAATTATTAGTAGGTCTAATAAAGGAAAAGTGATTTCAGATAAGCATAGAGAGATAGTTAGTAAATTCTTTAGTAAACCTGTTCTACAGTTAGATAAGCACACAGGTGAAATTATAAGGGAATATAGTTCAATGACAGAAGCTTCCAAATGTACTGGTATATATTATGGTAGTATAAATAAGTGCTGTAATAATATTACGAAGTCTGCTGGAGGATATAAGTGGAGATTAAAATATGATAAGTGAAATTTCATACATAAATATAAGAGAGGCTCTAAGTAGAGTACTAAGGCATCCTCTTCTTCAAGATGTAACTCTTGAGCAGGCTGTACAATATACCATTGACTTTATTGGTATATTTGGTATGCCAAAGTTATATCAAGATAAGGAAGAAGTTCTTCATATAGAGGATTTTAGAGCTAAGCTTCCTTGTGATTTAATATCTATCAATCAGATTAAAGAGTGTAAGACTGGGATATGTTTAAGGAGCATGACAGATAATTTCATGCCCAGAGAACACTATGACAGAAGTGCTGGCTACAAGATACCACAAGAGTTGTCCTTCAAAACACAAGGACAAGTATTATATGTATCCTTCAAGACAGGAGATGTGTCAGTGTCCTATAAGGCAATCCCAATAGATGAGGATGGGTTTCCATTGCTCATAGACAATCCTGTGTTTATGAGAACACTTGAGCTATATATTAAGATGGAAGAGTTCACTACTTTGTTTGATATGGGAAAGATTTCTTCTGCTGTATTACAGAACACCCAACAACAATATGCTTGGTCAGCAGGACAATTACAGAGTGAATTTACTATACCATCACAATCTGAAATGGAATCAATAAGCAGAATGTGGAATACTCTTATTCAAAGGACAAGTGAGTTTGATAATGGATTCTCTTCTCTTGGCAATAAAGAGTATATAAAATTGCAATAGTATGATAAAGAAATCTACATGGCAGATAAAAGGTATGCAGAGGGACTTGTCTGTAAGCAAATTCTCTTCTGAGTATGCTTATGAGAACAAGAATATAAGGATAATGTCTACTGATGATAATACCCTGCTCAGCATAGTAAATGAGAAGGGTACTAAAGAGGTATCAAACATAGAAGGTATAGACTCTATAAAGGGATTACCTATAGGACAAGCTACAATTAATGGTTATCTAGTACTGTTCACTACAGATCAAGACAATGGAAAAGATTACATATATAAGATATGGTTTGACAAGGACAGCTTGCATGGAGTAATATTATATGATAGTAACAAAGGTAATCTTAACTTTAATCCTCTATATCCTATAGAGACATTGTCATTCTATGAAGATGATAACATACAGAAAGTATATTGGACTGATGGATTAAACCAGCCCAGAGTTATCAATATTACTTCTATAGAAGATTACACACCCAATTCTTTTGACTTTGTTATGAGTTTGAATCCCGGTTCAACTGTTAACATAACCAATATAGAAAAAGGGTATAGTGGGATATTCCCGTCAGGGGTAATACAATATTGTGTTACAGTCTATACCAAGAATGCTCAGGAGTCCAATATACTGGCTATATCTCCTCTATATTACATAACAAAGTATGATAATGGAGGTAGTCCTGAGGATTCTTTATCTGTGAGTTTTAATGTAACAGTGTCTGTTAAAGATGTTGCATGTGAGTATGTCAGATTATATTCAATACTGAGAACTACACAAGATTCAACTCCCATTGTCAAAAGAGTTCAAGATATAAAGTTATCTTCCTCTACTCAAACAATCAGTTTTACAGATACTGGTAATATTGGAGAGAGTATTGACCCTACTGAATTATTATACTTGGGAGGAGAAGACATATCTTGTGGTACAATGTGCCAAAAGGACAATACATTATTCTTAGGAAATATCAATGTTAATAGAATTGAGCCTGATAGCTCTATTAGAGAGTACTTCAGAGGATTAAATGTAAACCTCAATACAGTTACCACAATTAATTTGGGAACACCTTCTGGATATTATCAACATGAGTTTCAGTTGAATAACAACTCTAGCACTATTAAGATATTTAAATATTTGGAGTGGTACAGATTTGGCATACAGTTTAAGCATAAGTCAGGCAGGTGGTCTTCTCCAGTATTCATAAAAGACGCTCAGATTACCAAAGCACCCGGTACTAATGACTTATATGGTAGTTTTGGTGTTTCAAATCTGGTATTCTATAAGTGCATACCTGAGGTATCATTCAATGATGATACCATAATTGGTAAACTAAAGGATTTAGGATATATTGGATTCAGGCCTATAATAGTATATCCCTCTATAGGGGATAGAGAAGTAATATGCCAAGGAGTTTTATGTCCCACTGTTTATAATGTTGGTGACAGATTCAGTAATTCCCCATTTGTACAGTCTTCTTGGTTCTCAAGACCCAACATTCCCTTTGATGTGATAAGGTCAGAGTCTGGGGATGCAGGCTTGCCAGATGTGTCACCCATATTTGACATTCCTGAAAAGGCATTATATAGTGACCAAACCTTGTCAAGATATGGTGTAATAAATAATGATAGGCAGTTTTATTCTCCTAATGAGCTAGTTAAAATAAATATTTCCTTGGTTGATACAGGTACTTGGGCTGAGTGTAGGCATAGTAGTCCTATACCAGGAAACATTCATAGGAATGCGGAGATACAGAATATATCCTACCCTCCTGCCACTCCACGCCTTGCAGGAGGAAACCATCTTCTGACAGATTTTAGTGAATATGTGGAGAAGCATAAACATGAGTTTTTTGTAGACCAATCAATAGTTACTCTTCATTCCCCAGATATTGAATTTAACAGTGAAGTTGAGAATTATGATATTTCCAAGTGTAAGCTGAGGATAATAGGTGCAACTTTGGTAACCGCCAGTGTAGGGGATATTGACATTGTAACTTCTACCACAGGAACTACCATGGTTGGCGCAGATAATATGAAGTTCCCACCAACAGGGTTTTATAAGGAGTCTTGTGGTAGTGTCAACATATCCCCTTGGGCATTCAGAAGCCAATTGGCTAATATCAACTGGATAGATAATATTCAAAGAGACTTTGGTAATACTATACCCTCACAATATAGAAGGATGCAGATAGGCTTTGCCACATATCCTTGGCATAGGAGTGGAGGTCTTGATGGTACAGGCTGGGCAGATGAGAATGGATATAGACCTGCCAAGTTACAGTATAAGAGGCTATCCAATTTGAAATTCTCTGCCACTAACCTGTACCTTAGCAGTACTAGTACATGGGATTCAGGGGAACTTGCAGATGCACAGATTTTTAATTCAAACGAGGTTACTCCACTCAAATTGAAAGCTCAGGAGCATTCTGGAAAAGGCACTTTAGTGTACTATGGAAATGTAGATAAGATTACTTCAAATACTGAATATTCAGGTAGTGATTATTACCAGATTGTAACATCTTCCACCTATAATCGGAATAATACCTCATATACTAACCACGACATATATGTTGGTGACTTTACACCTACCATACCTTCCACTGATAACTCAATAAATAAGGCATATGACCCTGTACACATAAAGTACAAGTCTACCCCTCATGCTGTTATTGTACTTGAAGACAAGTACAACTTGGGTAAGTACTCATATAAGGTTTTGCCTACTATCATAGATGGTAATGATTATGGAGAGCCTACATCTAGTAGTTGGCCTGTAAACCATGTTGCAATAACTCATAATGGTGCCCCTAACTTCTGGGATACTTTGGAAGTATACAACTCTGTGTCTCAGGATGTTATAAGAGACTTTGTAGGTACTGGTCCTAATAAGACAGTTAAAAGTATCCAATACGGCTGGTGGTGGTTAGCAGAATTATACAGAGATGATGTCACTAATAGGTTTGGAGGAGAGTCTGATGATGCTATACAGAGTAATCAATGGTTACCATGTGGAGAAACTACCTATTTCTATGATGATGACTCCAGCCATACTTATCTTGTAAAGTACTTGGAAGGAGACACATACTTCCAAAGATATGACCATTTAAAGACTTATCCATTTACTTTGGAAGATGAAAACTCGGTGACTGAGATAATGTCATTTATGTGTGAGACAAGGGTAAATCTAGATGGCAGGTATGACAATAATAGAGGCAATACTTCTAATCTATATATAACCCCTGAGAACTTTAACAAGCTAAATCAAGTATACAATCAAAAGGATAACTTCTTTACCTATAAGGTAAGTACTGATGATACTTCAGTATTGAACAAATTTCCTAATGTGGTTACTTGGACTAAGACTAAAACTGCTGGAGAACTTATTGATACTTGGACCAATATCACTCTTGCATCCACTCTTGATTTTGATGGTGATAAGGGTAGTATAACAGCTCTGAGAATGCATAATAATAGTATCCTTGCTTTTCAAGATAAAGGCATTAGTCAGATATTGTATAATGAGAATGTGCAGATTTCTCCCACTAATGGAGTGCCTATTGAAATTGCCAACAGTGGAAAAGTTACTGGTAAGAGGTACTTATCTGATAGTATAGGATGTTCTAATAAGTGGTCTATATGCAGGACACCTAATGGTACCTATTTTATAGATGATATTACCAAAGGCATCTTCCTACTTAACAACCAGTTGGATAACATCTCTGATAGGCTTGGATTCCATTCATGGATTAACAGTAGGTCAACTGGAATAAATGTATGGAATCCTAAAGACTTTAGTGGATTTGTAACATACTATGATAAGGTAAATGGAGATGTATTCTTCATAAGCAAGGATGAGTGCTTGGCATTTTCAGAACCATTAGGCCAGTTCTCTTCATTCTACAGCTATGAGAATGTGCCATATTTCTCCAATATACTAGACAGGGGACTGTGGGTAAAGGATGGGAAGCTATGGCTGCACAATGAAGGTGATTATAATACCTTCTTTAACAGTTACCAGCCTTTCTATACTACTGTCATATCCAATCCTGATATGACCCAGGATAAGATATTCAATACTCTTGAGTTCAGGGCAGACAGTTGGAACAGTGAAGGTAAGCTATTGGATACAACCTATGATACTCTCAGTGTTTGGAATGAATACCAAAGTGGTGAATCCAAGCTTACCCATGTACTTGGAAGACCTTCAAGTCTCAAGAAGAAGTTCAGGATATGGAGGGCTAATATACCAAGGGATAAATCAAACAATAAAGACAGGATGAGAAATCCTTGGTTATATCTTAAGCTATCTATGGAATCTGAAAATACAAATAAGACCATATTGCATGATATGGTGGTGCACTACTTTGAATAACTTGATAGAGATAGCCTGAAGGGAAGGTAAGTAATAAACTTATCTTCCCTTTACTTTTTAAATAATATTCTTGTATAATTCTGATACTTTACTTATCTTTGCAAATAAATTATTATAACATGGTTAATAGAAAAGTTATAAGGAAACACAATAGTCCTGTTACTACTGGTATCATTAATAGATATGATGATGGTGGTAGTATATGGGACATTAGCAAGCTTTTTACCAAAGAAAACTTAGGTAAATTAGGTCTTGGATTATTAGGCCCCGCTGGTAATGCAGCAAATGGTTTAATAAGTAATGGACTAAGTTCAGGAGCAGGCAATGCAGTCAATAAAGTAGGAAGTACTGTGGGTTCTGCCATTAGCACAGTCAACCCTTTATTAGGAGGCATTGTGTCTGCTGGTACTGGGTTGATAGGTGGTATAACCAATGCATTATTCGGTTCAAAGATTAATAAGGAAAATGTCAATAATGTCAGAAACTCCAATAATGCCCTGAGTACAGTTAAAGTTGATAGCAGTAGCAATGACTCTATACTTAATCAATGGTCTAATCAGGACTTTGGAGCAGACTTCTCCCAATCAGATATTGGGAAAGATGGATTGTTCAGTAACAAGGCAGAAAATTTATACAATGAGTTGAAGAAGGAACAGGAGATAGCCAGAGGCAGAGCACTGCTAAGTTATGATAATGCAATAGAAAGTGCCGATAAGATGAATAATTTAAGAGCTATGTCCAATTACATGGCAAAGGGAGGTAAGATTCATATCAAGCCTGAGAACAGAGGCAAGTTTACTGCCCTTAAAAAGAGGACTGGAAAGTCAGCATCTTGGTTCAAGGAGCATGGTACTCCTGCACAAAAGAAGATGGCTACCTTTGCCTTGAATGCTAGAAAGTGGAAACATGATGATGGAGGATGGATAGATGAAGAGTTTACTTTGCCTTACAGTGCCTATATAGCAGACAGGGTAAATAACATGGGACTTAATAACTCTCAAAAGGCTGCTGTATACAGTTCAATATATGGGGAATCAAGGTTCAATCCCTATGCCTATAATCCCAGAGGTGGTGGAAAGGGAGCACATGGAATCATGCAATGGAGAGGTGCCAGAATACCTGAAAGCTCTTATCTGCCTAGCCAAATGGACTACTTGGAAAATACACTTAATAGTGTAGATAGGATGAATTGGTTGAGTAAGAGAAGTCTGAACAATTTCAAGAAATCCAATACTCCTGAGGCTTCCTCCCCTGCATTTGAAAGAGGATATGTCAGGGGAGAGGAGTTCTCTAGAACCTCTAAAAGAAAGAAGGCAAGGTCTGTATATGACAAGATGCACACTCCCAGTCTGTCTGACTTATCAGATTATAATATGAGAACTATTACCAAACCTAATATACAAATACCTTTTAATCCATTTGGAGATGGTGGCCTCATGGGTACTCATGGGGCAGATTTTACTAATGGTGTCACTGTTATAAATAATGGAGGATACCATGAAGAGAATCCACATGAAGGAGTACAGATTGGGGTTGATTATAATGGAATACCTAATCTTGTGGAAGAAGGAGAGGTGATTTATAATGATTATGTATTTAGTAACAGGATTAAAGTACCTGATTCAGTGAAGCAGAAGTATAAATTGAAAGGTGGCAAAGGTCTGACATTTGCAGATGCTGCCAAAAGGATTCAAAAGGAGTCTGAGGAAAGACCCAATGACCCAATAAGCAAGAGAGGGCTGGAAGACGGTCTCATAAAGTTAATGCAGGAGCAAGAGGCTCTTAGAGGACAGGGGCAATATGGACTTGAAGGAGTACAATATGCAGAAGGAGGTCTTATACCTGATGATTACACATATACTCCGGTGTTTGGTCCTTGGAAATCAGGAGAGCTGCCAGAGGTTACAGCTACAGCAAAGAGACCCAGCATGATTAAATATGTGGATTATGACATACCTTCTACCATAGAGCCTATAGGTATTGATGGGCTTTATGCAGGATTTAGTGGCCTGTCTCCTATGGAAATATCAGGTATTGGTGAAGTAGGATATGATATACCTTCTAATGTGGAAGGTATAACTCCTGCTAAAGTTAGGGTACCCAAAAGAAAGGGTAATACAGATAGAAGAGGATTTGATGCTACTTGGCTAAGATATGCACCTGTAGTAGGAGCTGCAATAGGACTAGGACAGAACTTATTCAGTAGACCAGACTATACAAATGCAGATACAATACTTGAAGCAGCTAATCAAGCAGGTAATTATACTCCAGTAGAATATACTCCAATAGGCAACTACTTACAATATAGACCTTTTGACAGAAGCTTCTATTTGAATAAACTTAATGCACAGGCAGGTGCTACAAGAAGGGCTATTATGAATACTACAAGTCCTTCAAGAAATGCAGCTTTACTTGCAGCAGACTATAATGCTTTAGGCAGATTAGGAGACTTGGCTAGACAAGCTGAAGAGTATAATCTAGCACAGAGACAAGCTGTTGAGACATTCAATAGAGGTACTAATATGACTAACTCAGAAATGGGACTCAAAGCTGCAATGGCTAATCAGGAAGCTGCATTAAAGGCAAGGAGTTCAAGATTAAGTGGAGTAGCACAGGCTATGGCAATGAGAGATGCTATTGATAATAGAAGAAGTGCTAGTATGAGTGCTAATCTTACTAACTTATTTGACTCATTAGGAAGTATTGGTAAAGAGGAATTTACTAAGGATATGATAGAAAAGAACCCTGCTCTATTGTATGATTGGATGGGCAAGTATAAAAGAAGTAAAGGTGGGTATTTAACTATTAAAAAGAGGAGAAAGTAACATGGCAAATTATTCATTAGTGGTAGGGTCAAAATTCAGTCCTTTCTCTTACCAAGAGTTACTTCAGCCTGCTTTAATGGCTACACAAGCACATCAAGAACTTGAAAATCAATACTCAGAGTTAGCTACTAAAGCTAATATATGGGATAAACTTGCTAATAAACAGACTGATCCTAAGGCTTATAGAATGTATAAGACATATTCAGATGAACTCAAAGATAAGGCAAGTATACTAGCAGGAGAAGGATTAAATGCTTCAAGTAGGCAAGAACTGTTAAATATGAGGAATAGGTACTCACAGGATATAGTACCAATAGAGAAAGTATATAATAAAAGAAGCAAGTTAGCAGAAGAACAGAGAAAGTTAAGAGCAGCTAATCCATCAATCATGTTTGACAGGGATTTCTCTTTAATATCATTAGATGACCTTCTAGACAATCCAGAGTTAAGTTATACTTCAGTTAGTGGAGATGATTTATATAAGAAAGGTAAGGAAGCTGCTATATCTGCATCATCAAGAATGATGGATGTATCTCCTGCATTACAAGGTCAATACTGGAAGATAAGACAGGGATATGGAGCAGATGCAGCTAATAAGTTCTTATTAAACCAATCTAATATACCTGAACTTAAAGATGCTATAAATAGAATAGTATCACAGTCAGGAGTTACAAAGGAAAATTTAAGTAGAGCTATAGACTATACTATAAGTGGTATAATGTCTGGAATATCATATAATGAAAGTTATCAAGCTAATAGGGGATATATAAACCCAGCAGAAAGAGAAAGATTAGCTTTAGCTAGAGAACAGTTTAAGTGGTCTAAGGATAGATGGGAAGATGAGCAGTTAGGAGCTGAATTACCTAATGGAGATAGAGTTAAAGATGTTGGAGGTGGAAGAGTTAGGATAATACACCCTGATGGAAAGGTTGAAATTATGGCTGCCCCTAAATCTACTAGTGCCTCAAAAGGTCAGAATAAAGATAAGAAGCCATTCTCTGGATTACAATTTAAGATGTGGAACAACTCTAGTGCTACTATAGATTTCCAAGAAGGATTATCTAATGAAGAGTGGACTACTAAGAGAAAGGGCTTTGATACAGGAGATGAAGAACAAATATCATTTACTGACCTAAGTAACTCAATGCAGACTAATTTGGCAGCTAAGTTAGCTGAGTATGGCTTAACATTTGATGATGTAGAAGTATGGAAAGACCATGACTCATTCTCAGATGACCATTACCAAATAAGATTAAAACAAAGTGAATCAAATACATCTCAAGAACCTATAGGGTTTGGAGATTTATAAATTAATAATATGGCTTTAGAAGGATTAAAAGGATTGACAGCTCAGGATAGAGCCAATTGGGAAAAGAAATATAGTGCATATCTTTCAGGAAAATCTTCTGATGAAATAGAAAGAATGTATAGAAATGAAATGTTTAAGGCAAAGTTTAAGGACAGAGAAGATTACTCTGCCCTTAAACAGATGTCTCCTGAAGAGAGGGATACCTTTTATAATAAAAGCTATACTGATTCTATTGAAGCAGTTAGGAGAAGTGCAAAAAGATATAGTGCCAATAATGATTTATTTACTGTAAAGTCAGATGCAACTAGAGTCAGAGAGCCTATAAGATATGAACTGTCTCCTCAAGAGCAAGAGGCTTTCAAGGCTAAGTCAATAGCCTATGATAATGCTATGAGGAAGTATAGTAGTGATTATGCTAAAAATGCCTATGATAGGGACCATGCTGTAAAAGATATAAGAACTGTTACTGAGAGTGTATCACCATATTATAGAAAGTATAAAAACACTGATTATCTTCCCTTTACAAATAATGACTGGCAAAATATTGCTACTGAGTATAATGCCAAGAGAGATGCTTATGGAGAAGAAAGTGCTAATATATGGCTGCAAGGTAAAATGCAGGATACAGCATCAAAGAACCAAAGCTTGTTTGAAAAGGCATGGAATGGTTTTGTAGGAATGGGGGCATCAGCAGCAGGAGCACTTATAGGAACTTATGGTATGCTCAAAGGTGCTTATGACTATGTTGCTGGCAATTATAAGGATGTAAAAGGCCTGAATGGGTTTGAGAATTTTATGAATTCTGTAATGGATAATGATATTACCAGATTTGGTAATGATGTTACCCAATACGGAACAATAAATAACTTAGATGAAGCTAAAAAGAGTGGATTATCTGAGTTGGAGGTAATGCAGACTCAAGGACAACAAAGTGGTTCAGATAGTTTATTTGACCAAATATTCAATGTAAATACTATACCTGTAGCCATGCAGTCAGGAGGATTTACTGTAGCATCTATGCTAGCTGGATATGGAGAGGCCAAGTTGGCTGGATGGGCATTTAAAGGTATGAAGAGTGCTACAATGTTAGGTAAGACAGGTAGTACTACTCAGAAGTTAATGCAGGCTAGAAACACTCTCAATTCTATTCAAAAGGCTGAAAACTTTACTAATAAGTTTGTTATCCCTGGTCTTGCTGGAACTACTGAGGGTGTTATTGAAGGGCTTAATACTAAACTAGAAGTTCTAGAGGACTCCAAGAAAAAAATAGCAGAAGCTCAATCTAAATATGTAGATAGAAGATTTAAGGAACTGTATGAGGCTGAGTATAATAAAAGAATGCAGGAAGCCTACAATAAGTCAAAACTCACTAGGAATAGAGAAACAGGAAGGATGACTTCTTCTTTTAACCCTAATAAAGAGTCAAAGAAGATTTTAGATGATTTATATAAGCAAGCTTGGGATGAATATTCATCTAAGTATAAAGAAGCCCTAAATCAGGCAGAGTTTGCTGCTAGTAAAGCAGGAGTTAATAATTTCTTAGTGAACTCAGCTATTAATGGAGTAATAAACCAAACATTAAAAGCTGGATTGCAGTCTTCTACTGTACAGGGTACTCTTCAAAAGTCAAGACTATTTAATTGGGCAACTCCTAAAGGTAAATTTGATATAACAGGCTCAGGTGCAAATACTACTGTAACTCCTAAGTATAGAGCTTGGAAACAAACTTGGAATATAGCAAAAGAGCCACTTGGTGAATTTACAGAAGAGTACTTACAGAGTGTATCTAATGCTACAATGAGTGGAGGTGCAGCCAATAATATTCATCAGTTTATTGAAAATAAATATAATGGTGATGGCTCTGCTGAAGTAGGTGATTATATGGCTGGAGATTTTACAGCAGCCCTACTATCTATGGGTGAATCTATGGTAGATAATGAAACCATTAAATCAGGTATTTATGGTGCTATATCTTCAGCTATGGGAACTCCTGTATTTAGAGGTGGAGATTATACTAAAAGAGTGAAAGGAAGTGATGGTAAATACCATACTGAAATTGACTTGTCTAGAAGAGAAGGAGAGAGCAGGTTAGGTCATATAACCAGACTAATGCCTTGGAGAAGTGGTATCACTAATGCTATAAGAGAGAATGCTGAGACAAAAAGACAATTATATGATGATGCTAAGACCTTAGAAACTTGGTTAAGAGACCCTAATAACAAAGCTAAGTTTGATGGTATAGTAGGTACATATAACTGGGCAAAGCAGATGGAGAGTGATGCTAAAAGTAATGATGAGTTTGGATATAGAAACAGCTTGTTAGGTAAGACTATCAATGATGTATTCATGTTAGATAAGATGAGGGGAACTCAGTATTATGATTCATTTATGAATGAACTTATTACCGCAGCTAACCTTGAAGAAGGTACAGAACAGGCTAATAGCTATATTAAATCTATGAGGGACAACATCAATACTCAAGATAGTAATGTTAGTGATACAGAAGTACTTAACCAGTTAAAGAGTAATGCCAATAAACTACTTAATACTATTAATACCATACAGAAGGAGTCTGATAAGATAGATAGAACATTAGGCAATGTAGATGAAGATACAAAGCAAGCTCTTATATTTGGTCAGATGTCTTTGCAGGATTGGGATAGTAGAGGCAAGAAGATTGAATCTGAACTTGGTAATATAGCATCTCTTATAACTGACAGCTCTAATCCTGTTAGTAACATGTCTCCTGAACTAAGAGATATTGTAAGTAGGTATGGCTCATTAAGTAGGGCTAAAAAAGTTAAGGAAGAGTTATCTAACTCCTTACAGAGCATTAGCAAGGATATTGATAATCTGAATAATAGGAAGGATAACCTTACAGACTCTGAAAAGAAAATCCTGAAAGAGAAGAAAGCTAAGCTGAAATCTATTAATAAGGTACTTAATACATTAAAGAGCATTGATAATGTAGAAGAGGAGTCTACTGTATTAAATGAATCTGAAATAATGGCTTTGCCTGCAATAGATAGAGCTATTATGATGAATAAAGAAAATCTCTCAAATTATTCAGAGGAGCAAAGAGATATTATAAGTAATCTTATAGATAGAGGTACATCTAAGGATATAAACTTCTACAATAAGATACAGGATGCTGGAAGAATGGAATTGGCTAAACAGTCATTCTTGACTCAATACAATGAGATACTGAGAGACCCTAACAGCTTTAATATGTATGTTCAAAGAGCTAAGCAGGCTGCATCTGATGTACTTACTAAGAAGAAGTATGAATCTATAGATAAAATATCTGATTATAAGGACTTTGCACTGGAGATGGATAAACTTATGGATAATGGGTCTCCTAGAGAACAAAGACTTATAATAAATGCTCTATCCAAATCAAATAACTCTAATTATGAGAGATATAAGAATGATAGAAAAACTCTTGAAGGTTTATTTAATCAGATAGTAAATGATGATGCTTTTAGGGATATAGATGCTAATGATGCAGATATGTTTGCATTATCTCTACAGTATTTAAGTAACAATGGAGTTAATTTGAATGATGAGAATGCTGTTGTTAATTCACTGTCTGAAGTAGATAGTGATGGTAACTCATTATTCCAAAAGTATGCAGAAGATATAAACTCTAACTCTCCTGATGAGACTAAAGTTGTATTTACTAGTATTGGTGAAGCAATACAGACTTATAAGGATGTAATGCAGAACTATAAAAGGGATGAAGATGAAAGAGCTAATAACTCTAAGCCAGTAGAGGTACAAAGTACTACAACAGAACAATCTGCCCCTGCTAAGCCTGTAAATCCTATGCCTGGCATATTTGGTTCAGCAGCTACTACATTAGAGGAAGCCAATGAGTCTGCAAAGAAGACTGTAGAGGAACAGTCTTTACCAGATGATAATACTACTTCAGCAACTACAGATAATACAGTTGAGAGTAAAGAAGATAAGAAATCAGATGAAAAACCAGAACCATTTGATACTTCTTCAAGACAGGAGAGTAATAACTCTATAGAGGAATTTAGAGAAAACAGTAATGATGATGTAGCTAAAAGTGCTGAACTGGGGTCAAGAGTTATAAGAAACTCTTCTGATAATTATTCAGAAAATGCAAAGAATACAGCAGAGGAAATACTAAACAGCTTCAGTAAGAATGAGTTTGAAAACCCAGATGAGTTAAGTGAAGCTTTAGTACAAAAGGCTAATCAGTTAGATACTTCAACTGATGAAAATGATGAGGATGCTATGCAGGCATCTGCATTACTGAGGCAGGCTGCATCTAAAATTACAAACCAAACTCAGGAAAGAAAAATAAAGGAAAAGGAGGAAGAAGAGAGAGCTTCAGAAAACAAGAAACCTTCACTATTTGATAGAGCAAGGCAGAAGACTCAAGATACCAATAGAAGCATATTTGATAATAACTCAATGTCTTCTTTAATAGACTCTTCAGATATACAGTGGTTAAGGGAGAATTACCCAGATAGCCCAATAGTTAAATATTGGGATAAGAACAATATAGAGTCTTTTATAAGAAGTGGAAAGTTAAAGACTGGTAAAGATGCTACTAGAGTATATTTTGTAACAGATAATATATTAGCTCAAGAAATAAAAGCTAATATGGAATCTAATGGAGCTAATTATACTAACTTGGATATTCCTATAATAGCAGTGGTTGAGGATGAGAATGGTACATTAATCATAGATAACAAGAAGTATCAGCCTATAGGTACTTTCCCATCAACTAATACTAGTAATTATAAAGGTGTAGGAAATGTAGGAAGGATAAGAGAGTTAGTGGGAAACCAAAAATCTGGAAAACTCATAAGGGATAAGAATGGTAATATACTGACTTCAACATTAGCATCAATAGTTGCTAAGGCTCCTGAAAGAGTACCAGTAGGTAAACCTAATAATAATGCACAAAATCTATCTTTTAATACTTTAAGTAAGGAAGACCAAACCTCATTAAGAAGTGTCCCAAAGAGGGATAGGTATAAGAATCCTATATATGCTAAAATGAGAAAAGCATTTCTTGATAGATTAGGATTCTCTGAAAGTAACAAGTACCTATATGTAAATGTACCTAATTTGAAAGATAGTGTAAAAGACTTTAGAGTATTTATAAGGTCTATTTCTAACACTGTTGACAGAAACTCTAATAAGTCTATAGTAGAATTATTTAATGAGGGTGATATAAATGCCCTATTAAATTCTAATAGTAGGTTAATCAAGGCAGGTACTGTATTGGATGAAATGTCTTCCAGCTTTCCTGATAACTCTGAAATTACATTGGATAGAGTAGATGGGCAATTAGTTCCTACTGGTGAGTTTGCTGATAGATTAAATGAGCTGTCTAATACTCTGACTAGAAAGATGAATAACTATCTTATTCTACCTAATCAGAATTGGAAATATGTAATATCACCTACTGAAGAAATATTAGAGGATGGAAGAAGAATGTTCTCTATAAGTATCTCAGATGGTAATACTACTATACTAGTAGGTAGGATAACTAATGGTACAGTGTCTCCACAAACTAAGTTTGAGTTCTTTAGGAATCTTATAATGGATGGAACTGAAACTAGGAAGAGGGGAAACTTTGATTTTATAAAGTGGCAGGTAGAGTACCCAAAAAGTGGAAATAGTATAGATACTGTCAAGGGAAATCTAGCTAATGCCTTTGATGATGGTATATTGGAAATGAGTAATGAAGGTATAGAGTATAAAGTTAAGGGAATAGAAGTTAGGTCCCCTTTCACTTCTACAGGTGAAACTATAAGACCAGTAGAAGTATCTAACCCAAGTAATGCTACTCCTTCTACTCCTGTTAATACTCCTACTGTATCAGCTACTGACCAAGTGCAATCTGATAAAGCTATAATAGATAGTGAGACAGGTACTGTACTTGAAGGAAAGGTAGAAGAAAAGACTAATGTTAAGTTAGAAGCAGCAAGAGTTATAGCTGATAGAATTACAGAGGACTCTAAATTGATACAACTGGCTCCTGATGGAAGTGGATATATTAACACTAAGACAGGAAAGAAGTATTCAAGAGTAACTTCAATAATTCAAGCAGATGCTGAAGCTGGTAATAGATTTGACCCTAATAGTCCTTGGATATTACCATCTACAAATATAGGAACTAGTGTGGATGAATTTGTAAGAGATTTCTTTGCTGGAGAGTTCCATGAGGATGGTAAATTAATAAGTGATTTCTTCTATGACTATCCTAATGCTACTAATGCACAATGGAAACATTTTGTGCAAGAACTCCAAAGTCTGAAAAATTCTTTTGATGCTATGGGATTGACTATAATACCTAGAGATGTTACAGTTACTGGTACATTAAATGTTACAGATTCTGAAGGAAAAGTACATACTATAGATGTTGCTGGAACACTTGACTTACTAGCCTATGACCAAGAAGGTAACTTCTATATCTATGATATGAAGACTGTAAGGAGTTCCATAGACCAACATAAGGAAGAGAAGTATGCAAGACAATTATCTTTGTATAAGAAGTTCTTAGAGAATACTTATGGTATTAGTGTTAAGAGCCTGAATATTATTCCTATACAAGTTGAGTACCCTGAACCTAAAGGTTGGAAGAACAGCACTAATGAATATACTGTAATAGAAGGTAATCAATTAGCTATTAATGGTGAGGAATATAGAAATGCTAAGCCTCAGTTGTTTAGACCTAAGGAAGTAGGATATAGAGAGCCTAATATACAATATGAGAAATTAACTGATATTGAGAAGTCTCAAATATCTGAAATAGAGAAGATGATTGAAGAAAAAGATGCTTCAGTAAATCAGACTAGTACTGAAACTATTACTCCTACTGAGACCAAAGAAGTTAAAGTTGAAGAAGTTACAGTAGCTGACAATACTGAACCTACAGTTGATTTAAATACAGGATTAAACATAGGAAAGGTTAAAGATAGAAGAAAGAAGAAGTCAGGTACTAAGGTAAATCCTAAACCTACAAGGCTAATACCTTCAAGATTAACTTGGGGAGTTTGGGAAAACTTTATAACTGAGGATGGTGTATCATTATGGAATGAAGAAACCATTAAAGTACTAGAGTCTGTAGGATATACAGAAGAATCATGGAATCAACTTTCTGATGAAGAGATGGAGCATGAACTTAAATGTAAAGGAGTTAAAGTTCCATTCTAAGGCAAAAAAAAATAAGGCTAGGGAGGATAACCTCTCTAGCCTTTATTGTTTTATTAGTTTCTAACCTTTCTACCATACTCATAAGATTTAGCTGCTTCATAGGGGTGTTCCCATACATAGTTACTTCTAAGATAAGGAAACATTCTCCAGAATTTAGCCTCCCATTTGGAATCTCCTTTCTCATACATACCTTCTTTCTTAGATTGATAGTAAAATTCACTATTATCTTCATCAGCTACAAGGCTTCCACCAAATTTGTATGCCAGATTAGAAATATCTATAAGACCACTTACACCAACAGGAATCATACTCATAAGATTTTGTGACTCATCAACCATACCCCAAGCAGTATTCATTGCAGACTGCTCTCTCAACAATCTAGCTGCAAAGTAGTAAACTATACCAGTAGTAGTGTCTACTTCCTCCTCAGACTCTTTGTCATCATCATCTCCACCACCTTTAGCAGTCAATATCTTTAGTAGAGTTAATGCAAGGATAAACATAGCATCACCCATATTTCTCCTCATATTATAATACTGATTAGCAGAGAATCCAGCATTAAGCATTGCTTGTTTTGTCTTCTTACTAACTGGCAGTAATATGGCTCTCATAGTTAAACCAAAGCCTCCTCTATCAGTAAAAGTAGATGCAATAACTTTAGCTAAGCTTCTCATTGAACCCTCAGTTTCTCCACCAAGTATAGTATTATATTTGCTTGCACCATATCTTCTTTCAAGCATACCTAAGGCATAACCTCTCATGGCTAGCAACATATTACCAAACATATTCTGTTGGAAAGCTACTTTATCTTGGTTATTATAGATACCATGTAATCTGTTGTTTATTTCTCTGGCTTTATCCATGAAAGCAGATTCATCATCAATAGTCCAAGTAAGTTTATATGAATCCTCAAGTAGCTTTGTTTTAACATCTGCCATGTCAGCTAGATTATAGCCCTTGGAATTTATATAATCTAACTCTTCCTGACTAAGATTCAGCACAGAGCCAAAAGGGGAAGGGTTACTAAGAACATTATCTATCTGACCTATTATAGATTGTATAAGGTTATATTCTTTGATGCCCTCTTTACTCTTAAAGAATGTGCCTTCTAGTTTAAGAGTTTTGCCATATTTTGGGTCTGCATTTCCACTTTCATCCTCAACATCTACTACCTTATAAGCATTAAATAATGATATTCTGTTGCCATTAGAATCATACAACTTAATTTTATTAGCTAAAGCAAGATAAGACATAGAAGACATGTAGTGCTCTCCTGCTTTATATGGTAGGAATAGGCTTTCTCCGAACATATTAAGTATCCTAGAATCTCTTGTGTGCCATGCTCTTTGGTTACCTCTATTTTCACTAAGCATATTAAAATGCCTAATCATTAAGGATACTTTATCTTCCTTAAATTCCTTTCCATATCCCCACCAATTCTGCATGAAACTTCCATAATAGGATTTATGTGCCTTGGCCCAATCTTTTACATCAAAGTATTCACCAGAGAAAGCTTCCTTAAATATTTCTATAGAACCAGTTCCAACATTGACCATACCACCTGCAATATTACCTCCTAAGAAGTATTTACTTGCAAATCCAGTAAGAAATCCAAATAGTTTATTAAGCACTAGCTTATTGCCAATCTTCAGCTTTGGAACTCCAATACCATATACTTGTTTATCAAGAAATTTAAGGTATCTATTATAAGCCCTAGACTTATCCTTCAATCTACTTTCTTCTGAGTTAATACCTTCTACAGTCCTCCTATTAAGAACCTCCTTTCCAACTTCAAGAGTATCAACAACCTGACTCATAGCTGCATAAGAATTTGCCATTCCTGCATAAGCAAATGTAGAATAGAATAAGTCAGTAGATAGCTCAGAAGGGTCTTTCAGCTTGTTGACACCATATAGAGGAACCCTATTAATCTTCTCCCTTTCAAATGCAAGTTGATTATGGAACATATCCTCATCTATAGTATTGTATGTCTGCTGACTTCCAAAATCAGTATCTTCACTGTCCTCACAGAAAGTATCTCTCATTTCAGTCATTACAGTATGTATAGTAGCCTTACTTGAATTTTCAAATAATCTCCTATTCCTAATCTTATTGGAGAATGTACCCTTGAATTGAGGCATTCTGTGTAAAGGCATACTACCTTCAGGCAGTCTACTATCCAAATCAGCTTTAAGTTGCATATACTCATTAAGCCATTTTACCCTTTCAGGATATGGCTGTATATCTCTCTTATACTGTTCACTTTCATAGTCAGAGCTAGGAATGTACATCTGCTGCTGATTGTCCCACTGACTATGGGCAATATGTGTTGCATCTCCCTTATGCCATATTTTAGCTTTAGGTTTAAAGAAGTTATCCCATAGCAATGCTTTTTCAAAGTCAGATTTTCCATCAAGATTAGGGTACTTTTGGTTAAACTCCTCTATACTTTGTTTCTTGAAGTCTAGCCAGTCATTTTCATAATCTCCCCAGCAGTATGCTGATATAATGTTTCCTGTTATAGTACCATCCCTGTTACTTCTTTCAACAAAAATATCAGTATTACTCAGCTTAATATCTTTTAACCTAGACTGTAATACCCTAAGTTGGTCCTGAGCTTGAATAGTCATATCATCTGCCCACTTATTAGCTAGCTTCACAGTCTTATCTGCTAACTGACCTATAACATCTGAATTGTTAGACATAGATGCAAGGAACCTTTCAAACAGAGATATATCACTCTCCAAGTCATTCATCAAATCTGATATAGGAATGTCCTCTGAATCTCTATACTCAATAAGCTTGTTATTGCCTCTACCTTTCCAATTGAATATGACTCTGGCTGCTCTTGTAATATATTTATTGCCATAGTTAGCACCTTCAAGGAATTTAAGGAAGAATTGACTTTCCTTATTCTTGAGTTCATTAATCAATCCATTTCTACCAGTAAGTAGCTTGTTCAACTTATCAGTAATATCTAATAAGTTATATGATACTCTGTTACCAAGAGAGTCAGTAATTATAACATTCCTTGTATCTCCAAGTAATCTATTTGCCCCAGATATGTTAGAGGTAGATGAGTTTATAAGGTCTATTAATGCAAGAGCATTCCTAGCAAATGCCCTAACAACTCTTAGTGCCTTAGCATTAGCTGGCATATTGGAGTTGAAGTCAGTTACATTATCAAAGTCAATTGATGCCAATGTATCAGGTATCTCAGCTACCATTAAGTCACTCATTAGTGATATAGCTTCTGTTATCCCTTCAAGAGCAATTGAATCTGCAAATGAAGAGGGTACATTTAAGTTTCTACCACTCTCAACCTGGCCCACTATATTATTGAATTTATCAAATAATGTATTACTGATAGACTTCATCTCTGAAGCTTGCAATTTAAGCCTGTTCACAGCCTGCTTGAATACTTTAACATTAAAGGAAGTAGGAGCATTATATAAGGTCTCCTTGGTTTTAATAGCCTCTTCTACACTACCTGTAAAGTTGGGAGACATAAATCCCTTAGCTATCATATCTGCAATTCTTTCAGCCTCTAATGCAGCATTGGCAATGCTATCTCCTTTTATGCTATGAAATATTCTCTTGGCTGTATTGACTATTCTCTTAACAAGAGATTGCCAAGGTGCTCTATCATCTATATTACCTGCTATAGCCTGACCAACTAAGGTACCAGCTATCTCTCTTCTGGAAGACTCTCCTAGATATTTACTATCATACTCATCTCCTACTATCTGCTTTTGTACCTCTGGAGTTAATAACCTCATAAGCCTCTCTACTAGAGGGGAATTTCCTAAGGCACCTATAGCAAAGTGTCCTGCCTCTTCTGCCAATACACCAGTTACATTTTTACCATTAGCTACTTGTATTAACTGATATAGGCCATCAGCAGTCTTCTTGGCATTTTTAGTACTATACCTTCCATTTACCTTCTCATCATTCTCAATGAATTCTATACTGACTCCAGCCTTATTCAGGTAGTATTTAATCCTGTCTTGAAGAGTCCTATTAGAGATTTCCTGATTAAGGGCTAATTCATTGGAAGGATTCTTCTCAACTACAGATAAGTAATACTTACCATCTGTTGTAGATTTAATGGTAGCCATAAATTCATTATTAAACTGGCTGTTTCTATTAAAAGATTGCAGTCTGTTTACTGCTTCCTCATAATCATAAATGCCAGAGTTTATATCCTTATTCAGAGTATTAATCAATGTATCTTTGTCTACATTAAGCTTAGCAAGACTTCTCAATGATTGGAAAGTAATTTCACCATTCTCATCAAACTTAGCACTTCCTTGTACCTTTTCAAGAAATTTAGGATTAATTCCTATACCATAATACTCCTTTGCAAGTTCCCTATTATTAGAAGTGTAGTGAAGCAGGTCTTTGAATAACCTGCTTTCTACTACTTCACCTTTAGAGTTTGTGCAATGAGCATAAATTGAACATTTATCTGCCATATTAACAAACTTTTTCTCCTGTATTATCAGTTAAACCACTATTTTGAATCTCATTCCTTATTGCATTGACAGTGTCTGATAGGTCTACATCTGACTGACTATTAAGATACTCTTTTATAGATTCCACTTGTTCAGCCATGAATTCTCCATTCTTGATGCCATAATCAATTATCTGATTGATAGCTTCTTCTCTATTGAAAGAGTTAGGAGTATTTTCAGGAATAAATTCCTGAGAGCTATTACCTTCCATATTGTTATCATATTGCTCATTGTCTGTCAATCTAGATTCTGAGTCAGATACATATTGAAGGGATTTATTAGTGGTACCTAATTGAGATACCTTATAATAGGTTATAGACCCATCATAACTTACATTGAACTTATCATTGCTACTATCACATATATATGTTATACCATCTACTACTATACATGGTCTGAATGCCACACAGTTCTTTGGTAATGTACTATCCTTAATAGTATAGTTCTTAACATCATCACCAAGTTTATTGACATCTAGAGTAAAGTTAGAAACAGCTTCACCATTCTTATAAACTAATGTTTTAAGATATTTAAGATTGCTTCCTTTTGCTGTAAATACCAGTCTCCTGTTATCAAGATGATTCAATATATACTGTTTAGCAAACTTCTCACTATTAGCAGTAACAGTACCTTCCTTAACATCATTAAGGAAGTCTACATAACTCCTTTCAACCCATGCACCATTTCCATCATTAGCACTAGAATCCCACTTTCTTCCTACTTTGATAGCAAGCTTCAATTCAGTAGGAGCAAGGTTCATAAAAGCTAAAGGACTGAATGTAAATCCTAGCTTATAGAAATTGTACATGAACAAGTCTCTAGCTAAGTCAGGCTCTGTTTTAAGTAACTCTGCCCAACTTTCTTTCAACTCATCTTTCTGATAAGGAGCAAGTCCACCTATTCCCTGTACATTCATACTTATATCACCAGTCTTTTCATTGGTAACAAACTGCATATACTGGAATAAAGGGAGAGACTTCAAATCAGGATTACTTTCAAGAGTATTGAATACTTCTTTAGCAAAGTGTTTAGTATAATATTCTCTGGCTGGAATACCATCTTTAGTAGGCATCTCACCATTAAATAAACTATCCTCTTGCTGAGAAAGCATATAAACAAGCATATCACTATGGATACTATTGATTGTATCAGCATCTAAGAAATTACTCTTAGTAAGTTCTGCTAATCTATTTCTAGCTCCACTATATGAAGGAGTATTATATGGATAGTAACTGTTAAGTAACATACCAGCTCTCCTGTTCATATCATACATAGCCTGTTCATAAGCCAAAGGATTCTCAATAAGACTTTTAAGATATTCCTGATTACTTCCTTGCAAGTTGGTGTTATTGGTTATAGGAGAATCTATAATATCTGTAACTTTCATATTTACAGACAAAGCATTCTTACCATTCTTAACAACAAACTTATCAATATAATTCTTGACTTTCATCTGTTGAGAATATAAATCACCAAAAGTAGAACCAACTGCATTAGAAGCTGTAAACTTAGATGAAGTAACAAACTGGGAAATATCACCTGCTACTGTCTGAATCTGAGAGAATAATTCTGCTACTTTCAATTGGTCAGCCTTGAATGACTGATTATCCATAGCATTCTTACCTTGCTCTCTCATAACTCTATCATTGACAATATTCAATGCAAGTTTGTTGATAGAGAAGTCTTCATCAGGGTTAGCTTTAGGACTTTCTGTATCATCTCCCATATAGTTCTTAACTACTTCTCTCATTGCCATATCAGCAGTAACACCATTATTAAAGCTATACTCACATATCTCTTTAATTACAGGTTGGTTAAATAACAAACCAATCTCTTGGGTTGTATAACCTATTCTAGCTAATACAGCACCAGCATCAGCAGTTATAGTATTCAAGTTCAAGAAATTCAATACAGGGTCTTTTACAGCATCTACAGAAGCTGCCAAGAACTCTGCAACATTCAAATCAACATCAATACCTTTAGGAGCATGTAACAAATCATTATAACTATGACCAGCAAATCTAATAGGGTCCTTCAGAGTGAACTCACTCATTAAAGAGGAGAAAGCATGATTAGTATTCTGATTAGCAAATATACCAATCAACTTTCCAGCTACTTGATTCTGCTGATTATAAGTAATGATAGTCATTGGGTCTGAAGGGTCATAGTTAGGTTCTGGGTCTGACTTACTATCTTTAGCTCTTTCAGCTATAGCATTGAAGTCTACAGTTCCTCTACTTACAATACCTTCAAGATTACCAAATAACAACTCTCTTAAAGTTCTGGCAGCCTTAGAAGCATTAGCAAATCCACCTGGAGTATATCTCTGCTCAAAGGTTTCATAGTCCATAAGTCTTTCTTGAATTAACTTTATAAGCATGTTATTTCTAGCAGCTCTAGTATTATCAAGTGAAGACTTACTGAAGTCATAACTCTCAAAAGAGATATAACCTCTATCAGCAATAAACTGTGCAAAAGCTTCTTTATAACTGTAAGGCAGTCCTGCTTTATCCCAATACTTGTAAAGTCTGTTAAGAGATTCAGTATCTTCTTCTCTAGCTTCCTTCAAGACATCTTTTATGTTGGGATATGTTTCATAGAATTCCTTCCATATTTCAGCTACTTCAGAAGATGATAATTCTCTCTGTCTATACTCATTTCTCATGAAGTACAGCTTATCAATATCAAAGTCAAATCCTGCAATAGTAGTACCTTGTGCTGGAACTTTGATAGTACCTCCTGCTGTTTTCTGACTGAATCTTTTCACTCTAAGATTAATCATAGAGTAATCTCTTTCAGTAGGAATTCTATAAGCAAGGATACTTAAAGCATTAGGGAATTTCTTTTCAAGTAATGTGTTACCATCCTTATCAGTCTTGAGAGTACCACCTTCATTACAGTAATCACTGAACTCCAATGCTACTTCCTTACCATTAATATCAGTATAACTAATATCCCAAGGAATTTCACACTCTGCATATAAGATGTTATTAGGATTATTAGGGTCTACAACATAGTGTAAATCACCAGACTCTTCATATCCCTTAATACCCATTGCAGATACCTGAACAGCACTACCTCCTTTAATAGACTGCTTATTGACTCTCTTCTTGAATATACTGAATAGCATTGCAGAAGAATCATGTTCCAATGCTCCTTCAAACAAAGGTACCAAGAACTTGTCATCTCCTGTCAAAGAATATGCCAACATATTATCCATAGATTCCCTGCTATTATTGATAGTAGTCTGAAGAAGTTTATCACTTAACTTCTTTATATCAGATACTTCATTAGCAAATAAATCATAGGACTTAAGTATATTAGCTACAATAAGAGAGTTATAGAATGAAACTAGGTTTCTACCATTCAATCTTACCTCACCATATTTACCTCCAAGATTTACTTTCTTTCCACCAACATAATTCTCATAGTGATAGTCATCCATTTTAATGTTAGCCATAATAAGCTTTCTTACCTGAGTACCAAATAACTGAGAGCTATTAATATGCTCAGGTACATTAGTCTGAATTCTATAATCACCATAACTTAATTGATGGATATAAGCCTTGTCAAGTGCATTACTTAACTCTTGAGCATTAGAAGCTTTAGATATATCAGTAGAACCAAATCCACCAACCTTAACAATCTTAGTAGAACCTACCAAATCTACGCCCTTAGACTCCATCCAATAGGCCATATCCCTTAACTTACTACCAGCAGGTAATAACTCTGGGATAAGTACTGCTTCAGCATACTTATGCTGAACTGGAATTTTTAACTTATCAGTACTATTTACTGCCAAGTTTTCTATAGTGTACATATAAGGTTTAATAGGTTGAAATACTACAGACATATTAGCAACTTCAGTAAGTTTGTCAGAAGGAATCTGAGCATCTTTACCATATTCAGCTCTGAGCTGTTTAATAGTATTATACACATTTTCCATTTCCTGTGTCCACTTACCAGCCATACCCATTACTTTTCTGTAGCTTTCAAGGGTTCTATATCCCTGACCATCAGTAAGAGTATTCTTAGTATAAGCTTTATATACTGGAGAGTTCTTGCCGAACTTAGCTTCAATAGCTTTCATGAATTCAGGATTAGACACTTCTGCATTTAAATTAATGTCATCAAAATAAACACATCTTTCTATTCCATCCTCACTATAAAGATTGCCATCAAAGTCTCTAGCTTCAAGGCTTAATACACTGCCTGGGGCATGTATTTCCTTATATCTCTTCTGTAAGTCTTTAGTTCCCTTATAGAATGCCGGGTCAATAGTGAACAATTGAAGCTGCTGTATAGTAGCAAACTTTGTATTCCAATAGTAGTCTGCTATTACCTCATCTATAGACTTATTACCATTTACTTCTTGACTGAAATATACATATTGTACCTCCTTTTTGTTTGTCTTAGGATTATATACTTCTTTAGTTTCAAGAAGACCTAAGTTATTAAGGCTTGTTTTGAAGCTATTTACAGCCTCCTCCATATAGGCTTGAATAGCCTTTACAACTTCCTGCTTTGAAGGATTTTCCCCTATCATAGCTGCATACTTGCCTACAGTACCATCAGGAGATTTGTAATCCTTGTTGAGGAAAGGAAGAGCTGTATATTCATTCTCTTTACTTGAGAAGTTTTCAATAAGTGAATACCCACCTTCTTTTAACTTAGTATTAGCTGCTGATGTGAGAGCCATTCTTCTCCTCTCTTGTCTATATACATCATACAGACCATCAAGTATCTCCTGAGCAGAATATCTTTTAGCTTTGATAAACTTAGATACTCCACTATCTCCTAAGATGAATACAGGATAGTAGGCATACTGGCTATTAGGACTCTTTTGTCTTTCAGAGAAGTACTCTGCCATCATGTCAATAGCATGTTGTTTACTAGTAAAGTTCTCAAAGCTATTATCAGAAGTTCCTAAGAATCTCTTAAATCCAAAGTTGGCAGCAAAATCTTTCTCATCTAAGCCACTCTCATAAAGGTCTCTCAACCACCTATTGAATATAGTACCATTATCCTTATCCATGAAGAAAGAAGAGTCCAAGAACTCATTTTCAATCATTCTCCTAAGACCTTGCCTGTCATTGTTAGACACAAAACTGGCAATTCTATCCATCTTGTCTCCAAGATATGAAGGAATGACATTACTGAACAAAGTAACATTATTACCATTCTTATCTTTATGCCTTACTCTAGACTCAAGTCTAAGACCTTCTCTGTTCTTAGTTACAATAGATAACATCTTGTCAATCTTCTCTCTTATAACTCCCTGCTTTGCTGTAGAGCCTGCTGGAGAAAATCTTATAAAGTCTTTGAAAGACCTATTAGACAAAGAGTACTCACCTTTATCAAGTGATTCAAGCTCCTTCTTATTAAGAATCTTGTCAGTACCAAACTCTACTAACTCACTGATAGCATCAGTAAACTTATGAAGGTCTCTACCACTAGACATAATCTTATCCAATGTTCCACCATCAATGTCTATACCCAAAGCTTCAGTAATCTTAATGAGAACTCTTTTCTTTTCTTGCCAAGAAGTTTCTTTATTGTTATAGAACTTTGGTGCAATGCTTACAGACTTACTTGGAAAATATTCCTTAACCAACTCTCTTAGACTCTGTAAGTTTTTCCAATTGATACTACCATCCTTGTTAAATACAGAGGTATTTGGATTAACCTGTTTACCCAAAGTGATACTAGTAAGGTATTGACCAGAGAGACTATTATTAACTCTATTCAATATAAGAGTCTTGAAAGTTCTTAACCCATTCTTTACCTCTTCAAGAAGGATAGAGTAAGGTTGAAAGTTCTTCTTAAAATCTACATAGAACTGTGTCCTAAGCTGGTCATTATTTTCAAGTTCTTCTATAACAGGCTGTAACCAAGTCTGACTGTTAGAGGCATTTCTAAGCAAACCTATCATTTGTCTTTCAGATGTAACACCTCTTAATATTTCAATCAAAGACTGGTGTGCTTTAACAGGGTCAAGCATTATAGGAAAACCTAAGTCATCATATACTTCTTCTCCATTTTCAACTCTCTGAATAGAACCTAAAAGTTTTCTTACTTGTTTTCCTACAGAACCAAATGCAGAGTGCATATCAGAGGTCTCTTGCCATGCTTCTCTTTTAGACTCTGAAGCATCATATAATTCAGATAACTTATTATCATTGTAGTTATCTGGATTTGTATCATCTGCATACTCTATCTTGTCACCAAGTCTGAGTTCCTCTGTATCTCTCAATCTCATTCTAGCATGAGAGACTAGTGCTCCCCAGTTTTCAAGAACCTTCTTATAACTATTGGCTGTATCCATATCACCTTCTTCAACAGCCTCTGAATAGTATTCAAGCAAGTCATTATAAACACCTTCAAATACTGAGAATTGACCTGCCACTAGTTTACCATTTGAAACAAATCCATTACATATAACTTTCCTACTTAGGAAAGGATTAGCTTCTTGTAAGGCATCAAGTCTGTCAGAAAACATAGTAGAAATCATATTGATTCTATTAAATCTCTCTTCAGCACTAAAAGACTCCTTCAACTTCTGATAAGACTCAGATAAATTAGAACTAGTAGTCTTGATAGACTCTGCATTCATTTTTCCTAAGTCACTTCTATATGAGATCAAGTCCTGTACAGCCTTATCAAGGTCTGATGTATCAAGTGGAGATGAGTGTGATTCATCATACATTCCTCTTAATGTAGCTACTCTATACTCATTCCAACCCTGAATTTTACTAGCAATTACGTCATCAATTCCCTTAATAGGATTATAACATTTTGTACTCATATAAATTAATATTAATTTTTATGCAAAGGTAAGTAATTTAATTGTAATACACAAGCTTTTATTCAAAAAGCTAAAGGGAGAACAAGTATTTAACTTATTCTCCCTTATAAGGTTACTCAACAATGTACTTGACACCATTGAATATGAGCCATTTGATTGTTAAGATATTGACTGGTCTAATACCTGACTCTTTATCAGTCTTAGTAATGTCCATATCTACACAATCATATCTGCCATCTCTTGATTCAAATTGAATCTTATAGCCTCTAAGAACTCTATCTTCACCTTCTTCATAAGGAAGTACAGGGCTATTAACCAGCTCAGTAATAAGATTCTTTGCTGCATTTGCAACACCTTTCTTATTGTTCTTAACTGTGTCAATACTATTTGAGAACTGCTCTACAATAGCATCAATCTCCTCCTGTAACTTTCTCTTACTCTTAGGTTTATCCTGCTTCTTGAAACATACAGTAAATACCTGACCAGAATGGATGTTCTCCCAAATACTTCTAATACCAAGAGTACCATCCTTCTTATCTTCCTTAGTTACCTTTACTGTAGTTTCAAACAAGTCAGCAGAATTAGTGTAGTTCTTCAGATAGCTCATACCAGTCACCACTCTTAAATTGAGTAAGCCAAGCATTAGAGCCTGATACTCTGTTCACAATATAGTGAGAACTCTCACTAATAATGGAACCTTGCTTTAACTGATTTATTTGCTCAATCATATCAAATAAGCTTTTCTATATTAGACATAAATGTTTCAGCCTCCTGCTTAGTAACACCAATAGTTTTGATGTCTTCCTGCAATGCAGCAATTTGAGATTCCTTCTTTGCAATCTCTGACTCCATTTCTGCATGGAGATTACTTGCATTCTCATGTGCAGTCTTAAACATAGACTCAATGCTTGCCATTCTTTCACTGAAAGAAGGTGCAGCTACAACTGACTTCTTCGTACCAAAAGCCATACTTTTTTTAGTTATTAATATACTTTCTTGCAATAAACTCTTTCATTAGAGGTTCTGCTAATTCCTTAGCCTGAGGATGTGGAGCACCTGTAGTACCTCTTGCTCTTAGGTCAAAGAAGTGATTCCAATCAGATACAAATCCAGTTACAACCAATTCTGTCTTTAAGGAGTTAGGTAAAACAGCTCTTGCTTCCTGTGGTTTCCAACCTAAGTCAATCAAGTCAATATAATCCTTTTCAGCATTATTTAGACTGGCAATGAAGATACTTTCAAGAGATTTATCCCTTATTACAGTATGATAAGGTCCATATAGTTTCAGTCTCTCATCATCCAACCAACAGGGTTGAATAAATGTAAGCTCATTGCCAAATTTATCCTTGGAATAGTTACAATACCTTGTACTTTCCTGAGCAAAAGACATTACTCTATGCCTTACAAACTCATGTGATACACCTCTATCACATACAAAGTGTACAGTAACTCTTCTCTCATGGTACTCTGTAGGTTCACAGATGTACTTTAAGTCATCAAGCCAGCCATTCTCTACCAATACTCTGTAGTTAGTAGTAATGCACTTACAACTTCCATAAAGTATATCACCATGACAATTATATACCTCTGTTCCTTCTTTAACTACTGAATACTTATTAGACTTATATTTATCAATCAGCTCAGAGTTTTCAATAACATTGAATACTTTAAGATATACTGTACCATGCTCTAACATAGCTCCATGACCAGACTTAATCATCCTATCCACAAAAGGCTTGGCAGAATCTTCTGTTATCTTATCCTCAGACTTATAACATACTCTACCTACTCTCTCTATCTGTTTATATACTCCTTCAAGTCCAGAAGATTGTTCCCATATCTCAAATGATGGTTTAATCAGTTTCATTGTGCCTAAATATTTTACTTATTAATTCCATAATCCTATCTTCTTTCCTGATAATTCATCAATAAAACAGAATCTAGTTCCATCCTTCAAGGAATGTATATACTTACTGAAGTGTGCAATTAAAGGAGTCTCATTTCTTACCCCAACAACTTGCCCTGTTCTATATACTTCTTCACTAGAAGATTTCTCTGGGTCTATTCCAATAAAGAACACAACTTTGTCTTTATACTCAGAACACTCCTTACAGGCATGGTCAGAAAACCCTATAGCCTTCCCATTCAACCTCTCTACTTCAGAAGCAGCCTTCTTTGTAAGGCGAGTGTTTGTCATAATTACCTCTTCAGCTACTCCTCCGCAGATTGGGCACACGTACTTGACCAAGGAAACTTTAAAATTATCCATTTTCTTTCTTTTTTTTTTAACCGGTAGTCTTTATTCACTACAACAATACTTTGACATATTCAATTATCTGCTATACCTTTTCTCACACTACTCTTCTATCACCTCAAAATCATCAACATCCCAGCCTTCAAGGTCATTGCGTTGGTCATTATTGAACTCTCCCTTTACATATTTGTAGGCATCTTGTGGAAGTGTAATTTGCTCTTCTACTGCCCTTTTAAGGTCACATTTAGAGTAGTCTATATCCTCAAAATACTCACCATCTTCATCCTTTCCAGAGTCAGTAATCTCATAGTCAGATACCTTAATCTTTACAGTTTTACTAAGGGTGACACTTACTGTAACCTCAATTTCCCTTTCAGGATTATCAACCTGATTCCAGGGTGCATCTTTAGTATCTGCACCCATAGGATAATTATAATTGTCCATTATTTTTTTTTCTCCTTTTAATGTCTGTTATCAAGTTATTCTCTTTAATCAGTCTTCGAGCAATTACACATTCAAGATTCTTAGGCATGCTGATATGCCTTCCCTTATCATTCACATAGATAGCATGGTCTCCATTATGTCTGCTATAATAGAAACCATTAAATTCCACTATCTTTATGAACTCTCTTGATGTATATTGTCTCATACTACACTTTCAGAATGTCTTTATACTTTTCCACAACAGGCTTCCCACAAAAGTGGCACCTCTTTTTAGCATTAAATCCTAATTCAATACTTGACTCTACTGAATCTTGAATTACTCCTCTAATAATACCAAAGGCAGTATTCAGTCTATCATTCTCAAGAGGCGTAAGTACTCCTTCCTCAAAGGGAAAGCCTACTATACCTTTTAACCTCCAAAGTATTCTATTCCTTTTCTGCCATCTCAGTTGCTTCTCTGTCATATTATTTACTCTTGCTGACCACAGAGTTCAAAACTAACAAAGCATCTCTAAGGGTTTTCTTTTGAGCAGGGGTACAGTTACTTAATTCACCATACTCCTGTTCAAAAAGATATGACCTTAGATGGTTAGATAGTTTCAGAGTCTCTTTAGCCTTTGTTTTAACACTAACTTTAATCCCACTCATCTTTCTACCCTCCTATGATGGACTTAGAAAGACTCAATGTACTCTGCATCAGGAAATGTAGCATAGACATCATCCCAAGCTGCATCTCTCTCATGCTCTACATCCTCATCATACCTATTATTATAGGTTTCTCTATGTCCATCTTTGAAATGAATTATAAATGTCATACTTCACCACCTAATTGCTTTATCCTGTCATTGATATACCATATAGCCTTCTTCAAATCCTCAATTTCCTTCTGATTATCTGTAAGGCTTGCATCCTGCTTATGTCCTGCCCTAAGTATATACTTAATAGCATTGCCTAAGCAAAAATCCATGTGTCTTGTTATATCAATCACCTCAATTCCACATTTATCTTTAAGCCATGTATAATGTGGAGGATGATTAACATTGTCCACTTTCTGTTCCATATTATTTTTCCTTTTAATGTACCCAGCAGGATGCCAGTTCGGGAACTGCCTTAATGGATACTTTTTTACAAAAGATATTAGCCGCATACTCCATACACTCACTTAACTTCTTAGCTTCCTGCTCTGCAATTTCCTCAGGTGGTTCTATCAGATACTCATCATGTACATCATTAGGAATGAGGACTTTGAATATAAGACCATCATTAACCAAATGATTAAAGTATCTAATACCTGCTATCTTAGTCATTGCAGCAGCAGTACCTTGTGCAATATTTATTACCCTACAGGCTCTTTATCCTGTAGTTCTATTGATTTCTCAATAGGTTGGACTATATCATTATCTCCAAAATATTTATAGATGTTATCAGCAAACTTTAATAATTCCTCCCTTGTTGCATTATTCTTCATTGTATTTGCTCTTTTAGTAATTACCCATACATTCCCTTTAATATATCCCTTAGTAGGGTCTATTCTATCAAGGGAGGGTGTATATTCATAATTACCTTTTTCTCCAGCAACAAAAGGAACTTCTAACAAAGGGCATTTATCAGGGATGACTATATCATCTATAGTCAAGTTAAATTCTAATCCTTGATTCTTAGCTCTTTGCTTGGCTGCCATTAACATTCTACTCTCAGGATGATTCCTATAATGCTTTCTCCTATTAGCTTTTATAGTTTCATTATCCACCTCTCTCCTATAAGCCATATACTCTTTATAATGCTCTCTTTTAGAAGCCCTATATTCAGACATACATTGCTTACACTGGTGAGTCAAGCCATCCTTTGATGACTTATAATGATAAAACTCTGATTCATCCTTTAACTTACCACAACTTGAACATCTCTTCATAATTTGTTATCTTTAATTTATAGTACAAAGATACAAATTATTTCTTAATTATCCAATAGGGTAAATAAATAATTAAGAGATACTCAGCACTCTTGTCCATTTCAGCATAGATTCCTCCTTAGCTTACTTTGATTAGTCTCTGAACCTTACTCGCATTTCTACAAGCTTTGGCTGCTGATTAGCATAGATTTCTCCTTAGCTTTCCAGCAATTCACTGAGTTTTTCATATAGCATCACTACTATATGCCCCCACAATTAAGGGATAGTTACATGACTGATTATCAGAAGCACTCTTTCTCTTCCATAAGTGTTTCATCACTGACACATATACAGTCTCCCTGTTAATATCAATGAATCTTTCCTCTACCTTACTTGCCTTTTTAACCTTATATGAATACCTAACAGCTATTTCTTCAATAGGCTTTCCCTCAGCAAATCTCTTAGCAATTTCTTGCATGACAGATGGTGGAATCTCAGATATTACTCTGCCACTATCTCTTGCAGCTTTGTATATATCCCAGAAATCTTCCATACCATTCTTTCTCCTTTCAATACCTTTCAGTATAGGATAGTCATAGATATATGCCCTTAGTCCAGTTATCTTTGAGATTAGGATATAGCCTCTATTCCACATATCTCTCTTCTGTACCTTGAAATAGCTTGCTATACCATTAAATCTCTTGAAATAGTTGTTATAAATCTCAGTTGCAAAGTCCACAGGAATATTACAATTAGTTGCCATTGTAGGAGCTTGACCATTATAATTGAAACAGAACCTTGCCTTCTTAGCCAAATCTCTAAGGTCTTTTCTTACCTTCTTGACATCCTTCTCTGCAACCCCATCAAGGTCTTTAGGGAAACACATCTTGGCTACAAAGGAGTGTCCATCTCTTTGATTAGGGTCATTGTAGAATGCAATCCACTCCTTATCATTAGACAACTCAGTGAACACATGACCCTCTTGGTCTCCATAATCACAATCTACTAACAAATGTCCCTTTTCAGGTACAAATGCTGCTCTTGTTTCTTCTGTAGCTGGAAGCTGCTGAACATTGACACTCTTATCATTTGCTTGTGTAGAAGTGTCCTTGTTTTCATCTTCCTCCTCTGCAATATCATCATCTTTAGTCTTACCTCCTTTACCTTTTCCTCCTGAGCCACAACTCAATCTACCAGTATCCATCATTTGATTGAATGTTGGGTGGATTCTTTGTGTAACAGGATTAATGGCATCAAGGAAGTTTTGACCAAAAGATGTTACTACCTTGAAAGCTGCTGAATATTCCAAGTATAAAGGAACAATACTACTCTTACTTGCCTGCAATTCTATAAACTTAGACTCCACAGACTTTTTCATCTTGCCTGTTTTCTTGTCTTTAACCAATAGGTCAAATCCAAGTTCTTCAAACAATCTGATTACCTGCTTGGAACTATTCCAGTTAATAATACATTGAGGTCCAGTATCAAACTCAGAGAATAATGAAGGTTGTGGTATTACCACATACACATTATCTGCAAGTTTGGCTGGCTTACCTTTCTTGTGAGTATCATAGTTTCTTGCAATGAGGGAAGGGTCATCCTTTTTCATTACATAATCTACTACCCAATCATTAAGTTTCTGCTCAGCAATCCTTAACCTCTCTGCATCTTTAGCCATCTTAGCCTTCCACTTAACAGGGTCAAGTTTAATGCCACAATATTCAATATATGCAAGGACTCTTACAAACTCATTCTCAATATCAAGTGCCACTTTTTGACCTCTTGCATTGATAGTAATAAGCTGCAAGTTCATAATATCCTCAAGATGCACAACATCATTTGCTGCATAAACTATAACCTCTTCTGTCATACCTGCATGTATCTGTCCTCTGACAGTCTTGTCAAGATAGATATGTAAATACCTATCACAACAAGCCTGCAAGGACAAAGATACAATGCCAGGTGGAAATCCAAGAAATAGAATCTTCTCAGCTAAATAAGTATCATAGACATTTCTGACTACAATATGTTCCTTATACAGCCATCTTAAATCAAACTTTGCATTATGAATGATGAATAGTCTGTCACTTTCAAGATAATCCTTATACTGCTTGACATCAATAGTCATACAGTCTATTACAACTTGATTTTCCTTATTGCCAAGTTGAAGAGTAAGTAATCTACCCTGCCATATCTCCGTACCTGTAGTTTCAGTATCTAAACCTACTACTCGAAGAGGCTCTAATATTTTAAGAGACTCTTCTACAGAAATACATTTATACTTAGCATCAGGAAACTCAAATAGTTCTCTCTGATCAGTAACAAAATATATCATCTATTTCTTAGAATAGGCAATTAACTCTTTAAAATCTAGTACATATTGGTACTTATGAAAGAATTGACTTCCTAGTATTCCAGAAAGTGTCACTCCACTCTCTTCTTTTATATTACCAAAGGCATTACTCATATCTAGAACTTGAAAATCCTCTTTATAGTTTTCCCCTTTATAGTCTAATTGTGCTCTTACATAAGACACTGGAACCTTATTACCTTCAACACCAAATACTGTACCAACATCTTTCAGTTTTTCACAAGTAAGGCTATCTAATATATTTGAGTCTACTATGGATATTGTAGCCCCAGTATCTAGTAGAAAATTAAACTTTTTGCCATTATTATAAAATGTGATAACTGGCAAATCTACTAAATCCATTGCCTCTTTGAAAGACATATTTACCCTTTTACTTTGCTTACAGTAATCTTCTGCACCATTAATAATAACAGCTAAGATGATTACTGCAAGCAACATACCCACTATTTCTAATATCATGCTTCATGCTTTTTTTCATTATTACTTAATTCCTGTTGAGCCAAATCCTGATCTATTTTCATTACCCAAATCATCTACTTCCACAAGTTCAATACCTGAACTTAGCAGCCATTTAATCTTCTGCCACATAGTAGCTTTCTGACTAAGCTGTATCCTAAATTGACAGATTCTGTCACCTGCTTCAATAGTGGTCTCTCTCATAGGAGAACATACATAGTGCCACTGGTCATCATTGCCATTATATGTATTATCTATTACACCTTGACCATTTGGGATGAATAATCCTAACTTCTTAGGACTACTACTCCTTGAATCAATAATAGCTTCAAATCCTTTGGGCAATTGCATTGCCACTCCAAGAGGAATATAATAGGTAGGAATTTCTACATCCCCATAACCTACCCTCTCTCCTTCAATGGTCTTCCTTTTGAGGACATCAGACTGTGGTGCAGGAATAGTAATATCTACTGCTGATTTCAAATCAACCCAATCACCATTCTCATTAATCACAGGCATACATCCCTTAGCCAATACTTTTACTTTAATTTTCAGTTTCATGTTTCCAAAATTTATTTGTTATATCTACCAACTCCTTTCCATTAACCTTATAGAATCTCTGATTAGTAGTTCTACTGTTAAGTGGACCAAACTCTTCCTTATAAGGTCCAAGTTTTATATAGTCAAAGTTGCATAGGTCAATATTATTATTCAACTCTTGCCTACCACTATACCAAGCTACCTTTATAGAACCATAATGGTTGATAATGAAAGAAGCCAAAGTATTTATTTTGTCTGGCTCTGCATCACCTCCCATAAGGGCTATACAGCTAATTCCACTGTTCTTCTTGATAAGTTTCCTTACTTCATTGAAAGTTAATTCAGTACCTATATCCTGTGCCAAGTAAGAGCTATGACAGTTTTTGCACCCATTTTTACATCCTGTAATATTTATACATAATGTAATTTCGTCAGGCACCTCTGCAAATGTTACTTGAGTATTCAAATATTTCAACATATCTTTTAACTATATTAAGGTTATCTATAGGTAGGGGATATTTTTCCACTAAGGTATTAAGATATTCCATATCTCTATCCTTCTTATAAGCAACTGCCTCTTCCAAAGTTTTGAAATTTCTATTAACCTTAGCAAACTTCCTCCTCAATCTAACACAATATGTATTATGAGGAGTAAGATAAATACCCTTACCTATAGTTGAAATAAAAGTGTTAATCTCTGGAGGTAAGAGAATACAAGTATTAGGAGAGTATATTTTGGGAATATTTAGTATAAGAGATTTGCAATCTTTATCTATTTCGAGACTATGACTACTATCTCCATTTTCTTCATACCATCTCCTAAAATTTGAATATATCTTGAACTCTTCTGATACTATTATCCCCTTAGCTCCATAAGTACTGTAAGCAGGACATTTAGGGTCATAACATCTCCTCTCCATATTCTTCCAAACATTATAAATATGCTTATCAGTAATAGACTCATCACAGATAAATCCATATTCATCTCTCTTATCTGGATTAGAGACATTACCATATTGGGCACTATCTAATCTAAAATATAGCCTTCTGGTGTATCCCTCAAAATGTCCTGTGTAATAGTACCTATTCCTTACTTTCTTTGTTGATTTACCTTCTATTACCAAGACATCACCACAACTTTGTAAAATTTTATCTTCCATACTAAATTATTTTGATGCAAAGGTACTAAAAATAATGCAAATAACAAAATCTTAAGGACAAATTATACACCTTTACTATAAACTCTTTTGTTAGCTTCAATCTGCCTATCTTTACCAAATGATTTAATAGGTCTTAAATACCCTATCACTCTTGTATATTGAGTAATATTCTTACTATGGCACTTTGGGCATTCAGTGATAGGATGCTTAGTAATGTAGCCACAATCATCACACTTACTATTAGGAATATTAAATGTGAAGTAGTTAGTTCCATTAGCTATTGCAAAGTCTATCAGCTTGAGATACTGCTCCTTACTCAAATGGTCTTCAAGATTGATATGAGCTGCACTGCCTCCATCAGTATATTGATAAGTCTGCCTTCCATGAAGAATGAACTTATCAAGTACTGAAGTGTCATCATGGGCATTATAGAAGTATGAGTTATATAGGTTCTCATCATCGGGTACCCAATAATTATCTTGTAAATCCCATTGGTAGTTCTTTCCTCCTAATCCCTCAGCAGGTACTACCTCAGAATTGAATAGGAATGGTCTATTGGCATTATGGATAGAATGTATCTTGTTCTGCTCTTTGATAATACCAAGAACCAGTTGCAAGAACTCAATATATTCCTTATTGTTACCAACAGTCATACCTAAGAATCTTGCAGCCTCATTCAGACCATTAATACCTATGGTAGAGTATAATTTGCTGATATGGATATATCCTCCATTTGAAGCTGCAAACATTCCTCTCTCTTCCATTTCATATAACATGGTCTTGAAGGCTATATGATACTTGTAGACTCTTTCGAGAATATCTACTAAGTAATCTCTAAGAAATGAAGTATTTTCTTTCCATCCTCCATTCCTCTTCAATCCATAAGCCTTATTACAATCCTGTACAATCCTATTGATATTAAGAGTAATAACATTGCATGAGCCAGTCATTACACCAGTAAGACCTGATGTAGGATTGAAGGTATTCTCTGCAAGTTCATTCCTTAATCTACAACATGATGCAAGACTATCAGCACTATCTGATATATAGGTGAAGAAGCTATGACCTTCTGCATACATTTCAGCAGTAAAGTCCTTATACTCCTTATCTATGATGTCATTAGTCTTTGGGTCATACACCATAGCCATAGTTTCCACGGGGAATGTAAGTATCTGCTTGGTTCTTAACTTATTGAAGAACTTCATAAACAGCCTTTGCAGACAGTCTATTGCTTCCCACTGGGGTTTAGTACCATCAGGATAATAGAACTCTCCAAACAGTGAATCAAAGTAAGTATGGTCATAATAAGACACATTAGTAAATGGACTTTGATATGACCTATTACCAGCAGGCTGATTTACACCATAGATAAACTGTTTGAATGCTTTATATATGGCATCTCTTACAGTCCTCTGCTTACTGCAATGGTCTGTAGTAGTTACTACATCCAACTTTTCATACCAATTAGGACCAAATTCCTGTACAATGTAATAGTTGAGGGCAATAAAGTATTCACCTACTGCCACTGCACCTTTACACTGAGAAGATAGCAAGAAGATAAGATTGGTTACTTGACCACTGAATGATTGCAGGTCATTAGGAGGTGTTGGAGTGATACCATCAATATTGCCAACTCCTTCCATCATAAGAGGATACAGACTCACAGCCATACAATACTGCTTCAAGACAGGAGTAGTTGCTTCATCATGTGTATAAATGACATGAGAGTTCAAATCCTCTTCATACTTCTTGGCTACTTCAGGGTACATTTTATTCAGCTCGTCTTTCATTCTTTGCCTCTGAATAACCCTATTAGTAGTCTTATATACTTCACCCTCAAGGTTGGCAACATTCTTCATAGTTACATTTGCATTAGCATCTGTTTCTGATGAAGTAGCTGCATTCTCATTAGATTGACTATACTCATTCATATAGTCAATTCTTTCCCTAATGAATCTTGCCTGCTTATGCTGCTCTCTATAAATGATATAACTCCTTGCTACATCAAAGTGTTTGTCATTCATAAGAACATCCTCAACCTTATTCTGTATCTCCTCAATACCTATAGTATCTCCTTCCAAAGTGCCAAATAAAGCACCCAGCACATCATACAGATACTGAGGCATTTTCTTGTTGCAAGACTTAAAGGCTTTCTCTACAGCACTTATAATCTTATCAACATTAAATTCCTCTATACTGCCATCTCTTTTTACTACTTGCATATTACAATGTATTTAACCATTCTCTTAAATCATTAGGACCAGTTTCATTAATACCCACAGGAACTCTTGGTCTGGAAGTGAGATAAGAAGAAAGCTCTTCTCCTATCACAAAAGGACTTCTCATTTCTATTTGGTCATTCTTTCCAAACTTTAATGTACCTACTGCCTGTGTAAATGAACAAGTCCACACCAATGGGACAAGGATTCTCCTATTGACTACAATGAAATCATAGTCAAGCAGCTTGAAGTCTTTGAAGTACTCATCCTTATCCATATTCTGCCTTATAATAGCCCAATATAGTCTTGCCTGAATTTGATAATTCCAATCTACAAAGGATTTATAGAAATCCCACTCTGTATGGGAACTTGTTTTCAAATCTACTGGCTTTACCCACTTCTCCTTATGATTGACTATGATTAAGTCAGCCATATTTCTATACTTTACACCATTGAACTCTCCTTTGAACTTCAACTGATAGAATCTTTCAATATCTGGTTCAAATGGATTGTCCTCTGCAAAGTAGAATTGAGTGGATTTGCTCTCTTTCAATGCTCTTACTGCACTGCACACATCTTGATAGGTCTGAGTATCAAGTATAGTCTTACTGCCTGCTATAAATAACAGGTTATAGTAGTCAGCTCCTTTCTCCTTGATAACTTTAGCCCTTGTCTCAGGCTTCCAGTTCATCTGATAACTCTGATATTCAGTCTCCTTAATGATTGCATCATCAGGAATTGTGATAAGACTCCTATAAGAATCTCCATACTGACTGAACAAAGATTTTACTATCTTTGTAATAGAGTCTGGAGTAGAAGGAAACTCAGCAACCATAAACCTTTCATCAAACTCTTCTTGACCACCTGTGATAATACTGTCTACAGCACTACCAAAGGTAAGAGAAGGTGTTTCTAACCTGTCAAATAACTTATCCAAGTTATTGAATCCCTCCCTCTCATATCTTGCAAGGGTTGAATAGCTTAATGCTGAGTCCCTTCTATACTCCTCTTCTGTTATATTAAGAGATATATCAGATAGCTTTTTCTTGATTGTATTCATAGAAAAAATATTATTTCTCTGGGTCATATATTCCTAGTCTCATGCAATATATATCTACTGTAGACTTTAAAGATAAAAGGTTATCAATATCTACTGCCATTAAAGGGCTGCTTACATCCCCTATAGTCTTAGCCCTTTTAACTTTATACACTGCTGAGTTAACTAAATCTTGTAAAAACTCAAAATTTCTTTCTCTTATGAATTTATTTGCCAATTCAATATCTTTTGTGGGAAGTGCATATATAAGCCTCTCAATATCAGTCAGTATTCCCATAATTTCTAATTATATTTATAGCTTGTAAGAGCTGCTTCTTAGTATACACTTCAAAGTATATACTTTTTTGTCCTGTACTATTATATATGTCATCAAGTAGCTTTCTAAACATTTTTTTCTTATAAGGAAATACATCATTGGTAAATCCTTTACATTCTATCCAAATGTCCAAATTATTATATCTTACATATATATCAGGAGTATATGTAATGGGCTGAATTAGCCCATTACATAGTCTAAGTTCCTTACTACTTTGCCTACCTAAAGATTCAACCCTTTTCTTCTGTTGTGTATCAGTCTCTTTATCATAAAAGGGAGTTATGGGAACAAAAGAAGGAAAAAGGATGAATTTCTTTGGTTCATATTTAGGAGCAAATCCATGTTCTTCAAGACAAGTAAAACATGTTTTCTCTAATATACTTTTGAAAGTTATATTCTTAGCAGCACATACAGTAGCATTCCTAATCTTCTTATTTTCCACTTTTGAACATTTCCTTAAGAATGTCTTTTGTAATTTTGCAGGCAATCTTCGCATCACTTATAGACCTGAATGCTGCAAAGTTCCCATAGTTCTTGATATGAGCCTTATTAGCCTTGGTAATTCTACCATCAAGCATAGAGATTACATAAATCTCAGGACTCTTCTCAATATGGTCTTCATACTTCTTGTCCAACTCAATGGCTACTTCTCTAAGTACCATAGAGAATGCAGCAGCAGGAAGAATACTATCTACACTGTTAAGGTAGTTATAGACCTTCTCCATCTTCCAACCAAGTTTCTCTGCAATCTTCTGAATGTAGTACTCCAACTCCATAGGAACCTCAGATTCAACCACAGCAGACTTTGCAGGCTTGGTAGTAGTAACAATGCCAGCCTCAAGGAGTTTAGGAAGAATGTCCTTAGTCACTACAATGTGCTGAGCTACAATGCCCTTACCAAAGAAGGGGCCTTTCACTTTAGATACTTTAGTCAGAGTGTCTCCAATCTGTACTTCCTTACCATTTGTCAAATAAATCTTTTCCATTTTTTTTTGTTTAATATTAATACTCTTCGTACCATTTTATAGGCACACCATAAATCTCTTTTACCTTATTACTTATATCAACAAATAGCTGATGTGGCATCTTAGTACCACTCCTTGCAAAATATGCAGGATGTTCAATCTCTATAATATGATTGAACCTATCATTAATATAAGGTTTGAAGGTTTGGGCTTGTCTGCCAAACAATACATATACTATAGCTGTATTATATTCAGACAAGTTCTTTAGCAATTTAGCTATGAAAGGTCTCCACAACATCACATGGGAACCTATCCTATTCATTTCTACAGTGAGTGCAGAGTTTATCATTAGTATTCCTTGTTTAGACCAACTCTCAAGAGAGTTGTCAAAGGTAATACAATAATGTGGAACCTCAAAATTAATTGCTGCTTCTTTAACAACATTTAATGAAGGAGATAAGTTATCCTCATCAACTTCCTTTCTATTCCCGAATAATACTCCAGTTGCCACTCCCTTTTGTGGATAAGGCAATTTGTTATCCTAACAGCTCTTTATCTGCTAGTTCTACATGTTACCATATAGTTCGGACTATATCTTCATTGTTTCCAATGCAGGGCACTCGTGTCAGGTTTATTATTTGAGCTATTCACCTGTTAGTCTCTGAACCTTCTACATACTTTTATGCTCTTCTGTAGCTTGGCTGCTGATTGACTCATTGAGTTGTTCCAGCAATTCACCCTGTTTATTCAGAACCCTTCTTTTACTATAAGTAATTAATTTATATTGCATGGATGGAATAATATAATCTTTAATCAGTTCTACAAGTTTAGGAAAATCCTTAGCTTGCAGATACATACTATTATCATGTTTACCTATAAAATTATTTATAGTTTATTATCAAAATCCTGACCTAACATAACTACTTTCAAGTCATTGAGAGGACAAAGCTCGAATGCTCTGAATACATTAGATTGGGCAGGACACAAAGGCTTTCTCCTGTATTCTTGCCCAACCTTAGCCATTACATTATTAAGCTCTGTCCTATCAATTACCTTCATCCAATCTCCAAAGTATTCATCTAATGTCATATCAACATCATTATGTCATCAATATTGTCAATAAGGCATTCATTCAGTGCATCATTAGAGCAGGTAGATGGGGTAGGTTTAATAGGTTCTATAAAGAACTTATTGAAATTATCTACTATGACCTTTACTTTCCTGTCCTCTGGATTACTGCTGAAACTGTAATTGCTTCTTGGGAAATTTACATCCCTACTTGTATAATAGGGAATCAATTTCTTGATGATGCCTTTATTAATCAACTTATCAGATTCTAAGAATACTTTGGGACTGACATGGCACACAGGTCTGTAATAGACCATAGTATTACCATTATCCTCAGTATGTACACTTCTTGCAGTTAATGTACATAATAGTAATGGAGTGTAGCTCTCATCAAAGATGATACCTTTACCACCATAATACACTTCACCCTTATTGGTAGTTATCTTCTGCAATCTTTTACCATATCCTACATTATCAAATAATTGAGTTATGATACTATCAAAGGTTCTTCTCTCTTGGCTTGGTGCATTATCATATAATGGCAGTATTATCCTCTTGATTCCCATAATTGTGGGATAAGCCATATTGTCTGAGACCAGCTTTTCAAAGTGTTCTCTTGCAATCACAGGTATCTCTACCTCATCATTGTTTACTTCAATGACAAGGCTTCTTCTAAATACATTGTTACTATCAAGAGACAGATTCATTCCAAGTTGGTCTGTATCACCAAACTCACTGCTATTGAAAACACCCATTACATTATATGCAGATCTTAGGTTAAATTCCATTATACTTCAGTTTTAAGATACATTGTTTCTGCATTATATGTGGTAAGGAATGGCAGGTCTCTATCAATGAGAGGCTCACATTGATTAGCACAGAAGTTTACAAACAAATTAACCATATAAGATGCAATCATATTTGCACAGAAGGTAGTTTGTTTATAGGAGCAGATAGTTTCATCAGCTTCTGCATCAGAGAATAGGAACTCATTATTGTACCTATTGATGTTGTACTCATCATCTCCCTTGATACACAATACCTGAAACTCTTCTGCTGCTAATCTGCCATCAATAAATAAGCAATTCTTTCTCTCCTCTTCTGGTTTGGATTGAACATGATTTACCCATTTATTAAAGAAGAGTCTTCTTGCTGCCATATTATCAAAGCCACAAATCATAATGTCTGATGCTTCAGATTCATTGGTAAATCTCTCATTTATTGCAAAGACACTGCTATAGCCAGCATAGTTTCTAATCATCTTAGCCAGTGCAGATACTTTAGTTCTGCCTAAATCAGACTGACCATATAACTGACCTGACATATTGACAGCTTCTACTATGTCATCATCATAGATAAACATAGAAGCTGGCTTCATCCTTGCCAATAAGAAGCCTACATAACTACCAATACCACCTACACCTGCCAAAATGACAGTCTTCTTCTGAATGTTCTCATACCAAATGGCAGAACTAAACCTACTTGTAGCTTCATCCACAAGCAAAGTTGCAGAGTTTGTAGGTATTTCCTGATGTGCATCCTCTACAGCTTGGTCAAGGATAGCCTGTTCTTCTTCTGAAAGTCCAAAGCTAATACTATCACCATCATTTTCCATAGGATTATCTGATTCAGGTATAGCACTCTCATTGAGGTCCTCTATAAAAGAATTATAAGCTTCCTGTAAAGTTGCAGGAAGGCTTTCTTGGACTGTTACTTCTTCATTCATAATATTAAATATTTTTGAAGTGCATCAATATACCCTTTGATATAATCATTTTCAGGGAGTTTTGTAAGCTCCTCTATCATATCATGGGCACAAATAGCACAAATTTCTGTTTCATCAAAGCCAAGCTCTTCCAACTTCTCATCTGTCACATACCATGTCAGATATTCTGCATAGGTATCTGCCCACATTTTGAAATTTTTCATGCCTTCTTCACCCTTACCAAATCTCTTTTCATACAATGCAGGCATTGACTTAGCCCATTTGGTAATGTCAATCTTACTATCATTAGAGATAATAATGCTGCCTGCAATCAATTGAAGTACAAGAAACTTCAAAGTAACTTTATCAAATGATACTTGACCATAAGGTATGTCATATTCCTCTTCAAATGGCAAGTCATCTATATCATCAAAAAGAGTTGGCTGAACTACCTTAGGCTTATTAGCTTCCTTCTTGACAAGATTTGCTGGACCTGCCTTTGTACCATAGGAATTAGCAATAACAGGTTTATAACCACCTTGATATACAGGTGTCTGAGCTTTCTTGGCTGAACTACCTTAGCTTGCTTGATTTCTTCAAGTCTTGCATCCATATCAGGGAAAGAGTAGTTTTCACCCTCTTTCTCTATCTTGAGATAGAACCATTCAATTTCTTCTATCCCATCTTGAGTATATTCCTTTGTATCTTGTTTTTCTCCATCACCAAAGAACTCATATACTAACATGTTCTTAATTTGACTATATCTTTTTACTCTCCTGGTAATGGCGGCAGTATAAGTACCTGCATTATTGACAATGAGAGATACAAAGTTATTTCTATCCCTACCTTCCTCCTTTAGAGTAGCAGTATCTGTTCCACTAAAGAAGGTACTCATATTGTTATGGGAATGTATAAGACCTATTTGGCAATCAAGTAGCTCAGGATTCTCACACATATAGGCTATCACATCAGGACTCATATCAAACTCTGTATAGGTTTGAGTACCAATATCCATAATGTAAATATCCACACATCTTATTACAAGGTCATTATTTTCAAATGAACCTTCATGTGTAAAGAATAATGTACCTGACCATTCAGTACTCCACACCTTTTGGCAGGTAAATCTTATCTTTCTCTCCACTTCTGCTGGGATAATCAGCTTATAATTATAAGTACCTGACTTCTGTACCAAGCTGATTACTTTCGTGGGCTGCTTTGTTTCTTCCATATCTGTAGTTTAACACTTTAAGAATTATATTTAATATATACAGTGCAGTCTGAGTATTGAGTATTATACTCTTGTTCTCATTCCTTACTTCCGCAATGTCTGTAATGCTAATGGTAATCTCTCTACCCTTGAACATACATACCTTCTTACCTATATAACCTAAATAGTTATTCACATTGGTTCTGCCTGTCTCATAGTAAATCTTACCATTATCTATGATACATTCTTTCAAGATATCTTTCCTCTTCAATTCTGCAAACTTGGCAGTTAGCTCCTCTTTATTAAACTGGTCATTATACCACTTAATAAACTCATTACTAATAAGTACAATAAATTCAATGAGTGACATACCAATAGAATAAGAGCCATTGACATAGTTAAATTTGAGTTTCTTAGAGCTAATAAAGTACCTTACAAACTCCCTGAATTTATCAGGAGTAATGACACTTCTATAGTAATTAGGAGACAGATATGTAATGAATCTATCTACACCTACTTCCATATCATTGGTACCTAACTTCTCCAAGTAATTATAAGGTACTCCAGCAATAGATTCTACAGTCACATACTTACTCAGTTCAAGGCAGAACATATTCCACATATCCTCATCATAATCCCTATTGAGGGCACTAATAGTACCATTAATAGGACCACTGCCTATACAAGGATTTTGGAATTGGGTGAAATCCCCTGTAGGGATACTATTGATATGACTGTGCATGTAATGACTTCTGATGTGAAGCAGGGTATACTCTGACCTGTTAAGTGTGAATCCTCCATTCAGTGTACCATTATAAGACACCTTTACTTTAGCCCATAAGTGATTAATATCCACAAATCTATCATGCTCATTAGTCACTCTTACATGAGGGAAATGCACAAGTATGAATATGCCATTGAACTTAGCATTACCAATTCTTTCCTTTACTGTAGTATTTGTAAGCACATTTACAACCTTTTCTACCTGGTCTCCAGGTAAATCAGTAATAGACCATGTTTTATACATGCTCCAGCCATTCATGTTCATGCTTACAATATTACCATCAGGAATATAAGTAGATAAAGGCTCTATATTCATCCAAGATTTGAACTTGTCCAAACTCCAATATCCTTGCATATCAACTTTATCCTCTCCAAAGAAATCATTGAATATGCTTAGCACTCGAAGAGGCTTTTCCATTAAGGAATTATATAACTCTTCTATTTTTTCTTCAATTGTTTTAACCACTTCTTCACCCATACTATTGTAAAAAAAAATAGGTAAGGGGGTATCTCTACCCTCTTACCTATTGTCTGTTATTAATGAATACTTATTCCTTCAAACATATCATTAATCTCATCATCAGAGTAAGGAGAGGCTGACTTAGGCTTATACTCCTCAGATGGTGCAACTTCTACTGCACCCCCAAGAATACCAAGCACTTTCTCTTTCTCATAATCTTCAATTGTGCCATTGTCCTCAAGAATTTCCACCAACTTGCTGATAGCAGCTCTTGCTACAGTATCAACACACTCATCACCATTACTTGCAGGTGCTACAGGAGCAGGTTTTGAAGCACCATTACTCTGTATCAGTGCAATAAGGTCAATAGTCTTACATATAGTGAAGTTCTTACCAAACTTCTTTACACAAGCATCCTGTAAACCCATAGATTTGATAGTACTGTATGCCTCAGCTCTACTCATTGCAACAGCACCACTTCTAATTTTCTTGTTGGTGTTAGTAAGCATTAAAACCAACTCATTTGTGATAGTGCCCTTGTAAGGAACATCATGTGGCAGAACTGAAGCATCATTCTTCAATTCAACCTTTGATGTACCTTCAAAGAAGGCCATACCATCATAGTCAATACCATTGGCTCTCAAGTCACTTTTCAACTCAGCAAGGGTCGTGGCTGCTGACATAATAACACTCTTCTTCTGATTCTTAGTTTGTATGACTGTAATTTTACGACTTTGCATAACTTTTTAATATTTTATGTTTCACAATGTTTTGAATTTCCAAATATAACCATAGGCTGTTTTTTTTTCTTTTATTTAATCTATGCAAAAGGGCAAATCATCCCAATCATTGTCCTCTTGTCTTGAAGAGTTGAATAAAGGCTTGATTATTCTAAGGAACTCATCTTTGCCCTTAGCCTTATACAAGTCTGAAATATCTTTCCCTTCATTAAAGGGTGGCAATACTACATTAGTAAATCCTGTTTCCTCAGCTAACTTCTGAGCATCTTTCAATCCTGGCTCATCATTATCCAAGCAAATGAAGACTTGTTTATATCTTCTTTTCAGTTCACTAATTGCAGTATCACTCATCCTATATCCCTCACCCTGTATTGCAAGAGAGGGTATTCCTGTGTTAGCCCATAGACATAAAGCATCTTTCAATGAGGAGCAAATGCAAATTTGCTCTCCATATTCAGGTACTTTAGTCCATAGACTTACCACAGAAGTGTCATGTTTATTACTCCATTTATAACCACCTTTGTTAAATGGCTGATAGATTTTGAGAGTAACCTTACCTTCCTTATGTTCTACATAAGCATAGGCATATCTGTCAGCTCCAAATACATACTTATTACCATCTTTAATGACAATCTTATGTGATATTGGATAAACTTCTGCATACTTCAGCCAGTCAAGACTTATTCCATAGGATGCCCAATACTCAATATCATGAGGTGCCCAATCTCTGACTTTACATTGCAGCTCTGTATTATTGAGCTTGAAAATCTTAGGAGTTAAGTGTTGCTTTGAAGTATTTATACCTAGGTCTTTTGTACTGAACTTAGAAATATCATGAGCTATCTTGGCAAGAGCTTCTATATAATTGCATCCCCACAACTTGCAAAGAATATCAAAAGTATTTCCTCTGTCCTTAGTTGCAAAGTCTACATAGTAGACTCTATGCCCATCTCTGGAATAAAGTCCAAAGGAAGCCTTATTATCTATTCTTAAAGGAGAATGAATTACACAGGGAATTTCTGTAACTCCAAGATAATAAGCTAAAATATCTACTTCTGTAGTTTTACTTAGAATATCATCTAAAGTCACAGAAGGATTACTCTTGCCAATAGCCATAACTGTTTAGTTTAAAAGTTATTATTTACCAAAATCCCAAGGAGAAGACTCTTCTGCCTTAGGGAAAGGTATGTCACTTGAGCCTGAGTTGTTGAAGTCAGTAGCTTCTACAGTATATTCTCTAAAGGGTTTAATATCATACTCCACATTAGAGAATGCTCCGGCATTCTTTCTTTCTTGTAAGTCCTTATCTATTTCACTGTAATCTCTTGCTCCATTTCTAAGTACTTTGTTAGTATATACTACCTGATATTGTTTTCCATCCTCAGTAGTTCTTACTCCAAACATCACCTTGACTTTATTCTTAGGCATAAGCTTAGGAACTTCATTAAGTTCAGAGAAATCTCCCTTAAACAGCTTATCCATATCAAGGGAACATTCACACTCCTCCATGTTAGCTACTTTGGGGTTCTTAACCCATTCACCATTAACATAGGAAAGTGCTTCATCAAAATTAAGATAGCTCTTAATAAATTCAATAAGTTGTATTTCTCCATTATAGGCAGGCCTGTATTCAGTAGTAATTCTAAGGGCTTTACCAGTGCTACTTTTAAGAGTCGCTTTATTTTTCAGGTCCTCTGGGGTAGCCCAAGCACTATAACCATATTTATCAATTACTTGTACCTTAGTTTTGTCTCTATTATACCTATAGGATTTATCTACAAAGAAAGTCATAGGAATAATTATATCTCCCTCTACATCTGGTTTGACATAGAAAGTAACCATAACTTGAGGTACATTCTTACCATCTACCTCTCTTTCTCTCAGATATTCAGGCTCAGAGTCTATTTCTGCATTCAACAGTTTATTTCTTTCTTCTTTTGTGGGATTAACTGCTAAAACATATACAGGAGAAGCACCAATATACCTCTTAATACTTCCACCTTCTTTACTCTCTACTGCTTTACCAAAAGCCATAAAACTAAAATTAATATTTTTATTCATTTCTATTCAATTTATTTGATTTTACTTCTTGTTATTTTATTGCTTGTTCTTAATGAACTTAGTAAGGGAGATTGTTAGGAAAGGGAGAATCTCCCTCTGCCTTGACCTCTACTTCAGGTGCCTTCTCGGCATCATCTACTGTCTCAGAAGCAACATTGTCAATAGCAGGCTCCTCTACATGAATTTCATATACATTAGCCTCCTCATTGAACACTACTACACCAGCCTTAGGTTCATACTTAGTAACCTTTACAGGCTTACCATCCTTATCAACCTTACCAGTATCTTCTACCTTCTTGACAACCAAGTCTTCACTTGTGAGACCACCTGTCAAAGCCTTGACACCCATCTCATGTCCCTCAATCTCCTCAGTCAGGGCATTATACTCTGCATTGAGTTCATCAATCTTGGCAGCAATCTTATTCTTCTTCACTACCAAAGGATTAACATTCTGTGCAATTCTTTTTACACCTGCAAACTGTCTTACTGTTAATGTCTTATTCATAATTATTTCTCTTAATATAATAAAATAATTCTGTTATTACTACTTAATTTAAATACGTTTTTTTCAATAAGAATTCTTCTAACATCCGTAATTGGCTATTTATATTAAATGGGGTAATATTATATACTTGATTACCAAGTTCTATTGTCTTTTCCCTATCCATAATATTCCTTCATAGCTTTCACTACTACTCCTAAATCATTAGGGATAAAGTCCTCCATAAACATATCAGCAGGAGACTTAGCAGGAATTTCTACCATACCATCCATGAATCTGTGAGTATAAAAGCCATAAGTAGCTGCGCCTTTATCATCATATTTAATAGATGAATACAGCACCATAGGTACAACCTCTACAGGATTATATTGATTATCAATCAGTTGGCCAATTGTACTAACCTTATATCCTACAGTAGTCTTATCACTCTGGACATCCTCACTATGAAGAATTAAGAACACATTAATATCCTCTCTCATAGATTCTATAGTAGAAATAATCTGTTGAAAGTGCATAGCCAACTCTGTATATTTACCATATCCAGTCTCTTTGGCCCTCTTGAAATATTCCTTCCTCATAATATAGATAGCATCATCTATAATGATATTATGAACATAGGAAGCATTCTTATCTATACCTTGAAGCATATTAATAGCCTGTGTATAATCATCTATCCTGAATAGATTCTTATTTTCTTTATTATATAGACTACTACTACCTTTAAAAGGTAATTTTTTACCTAAAACATTTAATATTACAGTTTCTTTAGGGTCTAACCCCTTAATACTAGAACTTTTTCCTGTTCCACTTTTTCCTAAAAGGATTACTGCATTTGCCATTGTTTTTGTTTTATAATGTTACTTTTACTTGAAAAGGGTTGCAAACTTATGAAATATTTTCCACCTGTGCAACTTTCTATTCATTTTATTTATTCCATAACTAAAGAAAGTCTTAGCAGTTTTGCTTTTCCTTGATTCCATATAGTTATATACTCTCTGTAATGCTTCTCTATCATCAGGTCTTGGGAGTTCATAAAATGTACTCACCGCACCATCAAAGAATAAAGGACAGATTTGACCATTTGCTCCATAGTCTCTATCTTCAATCACTTCCATGAACCTTATATGGTTCCTGAACTTGGTTATATCATATCCTTCATACTCTCTTAGTCCATACTTGAATGGACTATAGAGACCTATAACCATATTGGCATCTCTGGTAGTAGTCTTACAATCTGCAAGACCATCAGAAGATGGTTTAAGCTTATTCAGCTTTTGGTTCTCAATACCCTCTTGAGCCTGTGCTTGATGCTGAATCAATACAAAGATGAATTTCAATTGATTCCTGAGAGTAATACCATACTTGCTCATCTTATCAATAGTTTCCATCTTCTTCAATCCACTTTCAAGAGATAGATTCGAGGCATTATCTATGATGATTATCCTCCTCTCCTCTGGGTCATCTGGGACATAAGGATTGTCATTGTCTACCACATCTGCATCTATGATTTTATCTGTGATAGGGTCTTTCCTCTTACCTTTCTTGAAGTTAAGATGTCCATGAGCTAAGGCATAGTCTCTACAGTACTTATTGATTCCTGTAGGATTCCTTTGGCCATCAATATACTCGACCATATCCTCGAATGCCTTGATATATCTCTGATACTTATCAGATTCAAGTAATTCAAGAATCTTCTCATCAATAGGATGGTCTCTATCTGTACTTTTCAGTTCAGTAGGAGATACCTCTATCCCATCCAATCTAAACAATAGATGACACAAGAACTCATTGTACTTTTCCTCTGGACTCATCTCCAAAGTAAAGTAAAGAACCTTAACTCTCATCTCAGGATGCTCCAATATAAAGAACAATGGTTCATATACAAATAGGTAATCACAGAACTTTGATTTACCTACCTTTTGATTGGCAGTCACCACTATGAACTTAGCAGTTTCAATGCCTGGAACCCATGCTCTAAATCTTGGAAAAGGGAAAGGAATACAATTATAAAGTCCATTAAGAACTCTCTCCCTCCTTAACCTCAGATTTCCCATTACTTGCTTAAATCTACTCATAATCAGTTAATTGTAGAAGTCCAATCTCTCTTCAAATCATCTTCCTGACCAGCATTCTCTATGTAAGAAGCAAGGTCTGATACCTCTTCAATGTACTTTCTACCATCACTTCCCATTTTCTTTTCATCCTTCCATATAAAGTATTTAAGTGCTCTCATATAAGTGTACTGTCCATTGAAGGATTCCACATATTTCTTGGCTGCATGTATAATCTGCTCATCAGAGTACTTATTACCATACAACTTGAAGAACTTTTGAAGCCTCTCTTTATTGTCTTTTCTATTGCCTTTCCAATACAAAGATGTACCTTCTTTCTTGCCTGATGGGAAGATAGACATAAGAGTATCTACTAGAGGTAATAGTCGCTCATCTGATGGTACAGAAGTATCAGCACTAAGTAATATATCAGAGCATATACTATCCCACCTTTGAGTAACTAGGAAACCTTCAGAGAACATATCTTTTACCAGTACCTCTTTATTAACCAAGTCATTAAACAGCTCAGTAATGTTTACTCCAGTCTTAACAAGCAATACTGCAAGAAGAGAAGGTAAATCCATGCCTTTCTTCTTACAAATATCTTCATTGATTACATAATTCATTCTGATAGCTTTTTCACATGATTAACTTCAATTTCCTCTACTGCTGCACAGTTTTTAGTCATTACCTCTGCCATTTTAGCATTTTCTACAAAGCCTTTTGCAATGCAGTCCCACACATTCTTAGCAGTCTTGAATGCCTTGGATTTAGCTCTTGATTCAGCAATTTTCTTGCCAGTAGCCTCATCAAAGGTATCATCAGAGTTGCATCTTGCCTTAGCTGTCACTATGAACTCTCCAAAGTCATTTACCATAGGAGCTTTGGTTGCCCACCAAGCAGGGTCTATATGATTCCATAACTTAGAATCAAAAAGTTGCATATCAACTGACATGTTACATACAACCACTTTGTTTTCTGGCTTTACAATAAATTTGGATGTTGTTCTAACTCTAGTTTTCATAATGTTATTTCATTTATATTATTAATAGTAACTATAGACTCTTCTGAATACTCCTCTATCATCTTCTGCACAAGTTCTTCTTCCCTTGTATCCTTGAAATAAGGTATAATGATAATAGGAGATTTGTGTCTAAGTATTCTACCAACTCTTTGCTTTACTACAATCTCCGAACTATTTAAGTTGCAGAATATACCTATCCTACAATCAGTCAAGTTCACACCTTCATTGAGTATGTTACAGGCAGTAATATGTTTAATCTTGTTAAGATTAAACATTTCAAGGTTCTTCACTGAAGCCTTATTCTTTGAGGTGATATTGTATTTACCTAACCTCTCTGACTGCTCAATACTACTACAGAAAGTCAAAGTCTTGTAATTCCTGAACTTGTCAAGAAGAGATAGTACAAGGGCTTCCTTCTGTTCAGCACACCATTTCAATCTTTTGCCTGCTGTTGAAAGCCATAAGTTCTTTATCCTCTCATTTCTTGAGTTAAAGTACTTATTCTTGTACCACTCTATAAGTGAAGAGATACTACCATAGCAACCTTTCTGAGTGGTGATTATATCACGATCAAACTTCTTAACCTTATAGGTATAATTAGTAGTGTCCAAAGTCAAAGGCAGTAGATATACTGTAGGCTCAGGTAGTACTTCATCTTCTACAGCTTCCTTGAGACCACACTTAATGACCTCAGCCTTGTGGTTGTAAATGAAATAATCCCTCATGTCTCTCTTAATAGTGGCAGACAATCCAATGAAAGACTCATTGATATGGATAGTCTCCAATACATCAATTCTTGCTTCTGACAAATGCTGCATCTCATCTGCCACTACTACATCAAAGTATGAGTTCTCATAGTTCTTTAGTGACTCATAGCATTCAATGGTAATATAGTCAGACTTGATACCTCCCCATTTCTCAATCTCATCCTTCCAAGTCTGCTTATGCACAGTCTTAGATACAAGTATCAGGATACTTGTAGGGCTTTCATCATTTCTGAATACCCTATCACATATATGATTAATGAGGTCTATTGCTACTTTGGTCTTCCCCATCCCAGTAATAAGCTCTAAGATAAGATACTTAGCTTTGTCTATCTTAGACAAAGCTAAGCTATTCACTTCTTCTCTAGTCATTGCTCAATTTCTCTTTACTATTTCATACTTTCCAACATAGTAGCTTCTTGATTTTCAGTAGGCATTTTGTGATAATGTTACCTCCATCCAATGAAAATACTATGGCTTCATTGTCAAGTTCACCCCAATTCTCCTCTAATGAGAATATGAAATAAAATATAATAAAGATTCCAAATAGAGTTACATTAAGCCAAGGAACAATGCCCAATAGAACAATGACCAAGATTGCCCATAGAGGTACTCCTATCTTATATGTCTCTACTATTTGCATCTCTCCATTTATCCTACGATACTTTTCAACATTTGTATCTGTCAAGATGCAAATAGTGAAAAGTATGATAAGAATTGATATAATCCACATCACTTGCTAATATCTTTAAAGATTGTAGGAACCTGACCATATACAGGTAACTATATAGTAATCTTGTTGTCTAACTCAGAGGATAAAGGAAATATATTTTTTCTCTCCCTTCTTACTACCTCTTGAGCCTCCTCTAAGGTATTATATCTACCAAAGGAATGACCCCCAATTCTTACCCTATATTTACCATCCTCTATGGTGATGTTCCTACATTTAGTAGTACTATTCAGAGTAATAGAAACATTTTGAGCATTCTGCTCTTTGCTAACCTCTCTAAGATTATTTCTAACATTATTTAAGGTATTATGGTCAATATGGTCTACAACATTTTCTACCACTCTGTTTTTCATACTATTTTCTTATTTTACTTAAATCCAAAAATGTAGAAGTATTCCCACCAGTGATTACTGTTGGTACAGTCCCATCCCATTTCTCAATCCACATCTTCTCAAGAATTGCAGGAGTAAGAGCCTGTTGCCTCAACTCATTGGCTTTCTTCTCTGCCTCAGCAGCTACAATAAGTTTCTTAGCCTGAGCTTCTGCCACTTTAACCTCATTCTCCACCTGCATAGCCTGTTGGATAGCTTTATTCTTGGCATTTACTGACTCTACAATAGTCTGAGGATATTTGAGACCAGAGGTTAGCTGCTCCAACTGAAAGTTCTCTTTAGCAAGTGCCTGAGTCAAATACCTTTCAATAGCATTCTCAATACTATCCCTTTTACTTACAATGTCATCAGTAGTAAACTTATTGAGCTGGATTCTAAAGGCATCCTTTACATAGTTATACAGAGTACCTCTGATTACCTCATTCAACTCTTTTCTGTACTTCTTAAAGACAGCAGGTGATTTACCATCAATAATCTTCAATGATACAGTAGGGTCTACAGTGAACTCTGAACCATCCTTTGCATTGATTGTAAATGGCTCATAGTCAATGGTCTGTACATAAGTAGGATACTCATATACTGTGGTGGTCCAAGGATTGTACCATACAATACCAGTTACCAAAGAAGCATCATCCACTCCCTTATCACTGCCATACAAATTCACCTTGATGCCTTCACAACCTGCATCTACCTTCTCCATACATGATGTCATTGAGAACACCATAAACAAGGACAGAAGTCCCAAAATCAATTTACTTTTCATGTTTTCTTTCTAATTTAATTGCTGTTAAACACTTTGTTCTGACTGATAGATATAATGTTGCCACTACCATAAAGAATCCTATCACATTCTCAATGGTATTAGGTGCTGAAATCATTTCAAGTCCTAAGGTTATTAGGATAATGAAGATTACAAACCATACAGCAAACTTTGCTACTACTTCAGCTTTCATACTATTTCAATTACTTTCACATTGTCAGGCAATGTCTCCTTGTTCCAATCCTTATATGAATTGGTAAAGTAGACCTCCTTATAGTTTTCACTGAGAGTGGTAATGCCTTTAGGATTGACCATGTGAGTTACATAGATAGTTCTCTCCCTATCAGGATAATGGAAGCCAAGTAATTGTGCAATGCCTTTGAAAGTACCTCCACCATCACATAAGCCATCAATGACTACAAATGGCAGATTGACATTCTTCTCAATGACTTCTGGATTTTCAATCTTAAAGCCAGAGAGTTGTCCTGTCTTTGGGTCTCTCACTTTACTACATATTACATCACTATTAGGGTCTCCACCATATCTCTGTAATGCACCTTTGTCAGGATACACTCTTAGGTATCCTTCAAAATCTGGCATAGGAGTAGCTATGTCTCCCCAATATTCATCAACAAGGTCTTGCACCTTATGTGAGTGAGGCTCAAGTACATGAACTGCTTGAGGGAACATATCATTTATTACTTGTGTAACTATACTAAGAGAGAATGACTCATCATAGCTGATTACCCTATCCATCCTCATACTCATAAGATAGACAATATCCAAGCCAAACAAGATACCTTGTCTATTAAGAATATCACCTACTTGCATAAGGATAAACAAGTCTGTAGGATTACAAATCCTACATACTACATTTAAATCATCCTTTCTATCAATACCATTTAAGACAATATGAGGTTCACCATCAGGGAACTGTATAACCTCATACTTTACATCACTCTTTTCAGGTCTAATCAGATTTAATATTTGCATAGTCTAATACATATTTTAGGTTGTTATATGCACTCTCCAAAGTCGGAAATACATAGTTAGATAATCTTTAGAATAATGATTCTATCATATTTCAAACAGTTTTATGTAAGTTCTCTTACACTCCCCACTCCAATACCATTTGTTATACCATAATAGCACAATGTATTTATTCCTTAATATGACTATATCAATTCTGGGAAGATACCTATTGTACATTATAATAACCCAAACACATAAAGCAATGAGGAGTAATACATTATATACCATCATATTATTCTGGTTTAGGACAACATATTACATACTTAAATCTTGAACAAATTTCTTTCCATTTCATATAGTTATCACATGAGTTTTTCTTTAATGCCTTTGCATCAATGAAGTTACTTACACAGAGCATATCATACTTGTTAGTAGGATGAGGAATTACCTCAAAGTACCTATCTAAATCATGTATAATTGCCCTAATAGTATCACCTGATGATATAAAGTCATCCACAACTATGAACCTTGTAGTACCAACCTCATCAATTCCTCTTAATGAAGAACAATGAGCACTTGTATCTTCTTCCTTCCTGACAATCAGGATGTAGGTCTTAGTAGTTGGGTTAATGTTGTGTAACTCATTAAGCATAGCACCTGCAATCATAGCTCCTGATGTACCTCTTACTACAAAGGTTATGCTTGTACCTTCCTCAATGTCCTCTTTATATGTATTGGAGATTGCTTCTGCACTCTGTTGTATGTAGCTATGCTTCCAATGGACACCAAATGGATATTCTACACTAATGAAATGGTCAAGATGTATAAATTTAGGAACATATCCCATAGTCTCTTAGTTTTATCCTGCTTATTCAGAGGTTGTAAAAAAAGAAGGACAAGGGTATTATTAGTACCCCTGCCCTTACTATGAGAACATATCCAGTTAGTCCTCAAACACTTGATAGGTATATGATACACCTCCAAGATGTTCTACTGTTCTCTGCAAATGAGCTTCAAGTCTTTCCTTTTTACTCATTGCAGCCCACTTGCTAGGCTTAGACCATGAAGGACAAGAACCCCCATCAATCATATACTCATAAGCCTCCTTGCTAATGTTCAGGGACTGTGTAGCTGATTTACACTTTCTTGTATGGAAAGTGATAATCTCTGGGTTAGTACCATTGTTGTTAGTCACTCTCATAGAGTGCTTCTCCATCTTGTCCCAATCCTCTACTTTTACCTCAATGGTTTTCTTGTAGATTTTACCAGCTTTGGTCTTCTTCTCAATCACTTTATGAGTTGTTTTAAGGCACTTCTCCTTGCTGAACATTGTGCTTCCTCGAAGCTCAATACTCAGACTTAACTTGATTTCACTCATGTTTATTAATCTTCTTCAGATTCTCCCTTCATAATTGCAGCAAGCATAAGAGCAGCCATTGCATCTTTTGCTGTGGCTTCTCCCTTATCTGCTTTTTCTCTCAACTCCTCTGCCATTTTAATGTGAAGAGTATGTTTCAAGGCTTCAATAGTGCCCATTAATTCTCTCACATTGAGGAATATTGCACTTGTTACAATCACCTCGACAGGTGCTTGCACTGTCTTACCTTTGTAGCTTTCCACCAAGTTTTCAACAAGTTCAACATTGGTTAAACCACCATTCTCTTTGCCACCTTTAATGGCTTTTGCAGCATTTTCAAATGACTGCTCATCCAACTTTCTTTCAAGTGGATTCTGTTCTTTTTCTTTCATCTTTTTTTTTAGAAAGTGAATAAAAATAGTAAGTTACACACAGTAAATGCTAACTATAACAATCATAAGTAATGGCAAAGCACTACTTGCATATCTCATCTTATTATTTTGTTTATTCAAATAATATATCAAGTACTCTTCTCCACTTACTTTTTCTTGTCCTTATAGTATTGTCAGAAGTATTACTTGACACATTCTTTCTGTTGCTGTTGAGTGTTCCTTTTCTCCCATAAGTCATAAAGAGCTTACCACTCCTCTCTCTTAGTCCTCCTTGATACCATCTATATTCAATAGCAGCAGGAGTTCTGCCAATTTCAAGTGATACTTCCCTAAATGCTTTTTGCAAGTTATTAGGATTTTCCTCAATTTTACTGATGACTACTTTCTCTTCATCCTCAGTCCATTTTCTAAGTGTACTCATTTGATAATTTAATTATTCATTTTGTTCTGTAACATGATATAGTGTTTTATATACTAATCTAGTATAAATATAATGGATTCATTTCATATTGAAAGAATGTCCTAACAAAGTCATACAGCTTTTCATGTTGAAACTCTTGTATTCAAAGTCACGTAACCCTTCTTTATATCCCCACATTTGGTCATTGCATCACAAGTGGTTATAGCTTTCCTATAAGCATCACATTTTCAGTCATTTTGCCATTGCATGGTCAGGAAATAGTGATTAAATAGACATTATATCTCCAGTGAGACTCGAACTCACAACCTACAGATTAGAAGTCTGTTGCTCTATCCAATTGAGCCATGGAGGCATCATAAAAGGTCAGATATTCTCACGAACCTCTGACCTGTAGTGACAATATGTCACCCGAACTAAAAATCCTTTACCTAAAAGTAATCAAATTACCTTTCCTGTTATTTTGTTAAACCATCTGTATAAAGACAATACTTCAAACTCTTCCTCTGAGATTAGCTTATAGCAACAGAATATCATCACTACAACAGCTATAAGAGTCTGAAAGAAATATCCATTGTCATAGATGCTATCTACTCCTGCTACAAAGAGTATAGTCACAAAGCCTGTTGTCCATAACAATATGCCTTTGATTATAAACTTAAATTTGTTCATTTTTGTTTAATTGCTTGTTAAGTTGAAAATAATTCAAGCACATCTTCTGTACTAAACTCTACCTTGCCTTGATTATTCATAATGTTGCTATGAGCTAAGGTATTATTATGCACAGAGATGTGCTTTATATATTCATCAATGACCAGTCCCACACTCTTGTCAAGAAGAGCATGAGACTGAGCAAAGATGTATAACTCTCTAATTGTCACTGTATATTTATTTAAGATTTGTTACAGTAATCAAATATAATGTAGAGGATTATGACATGGAATACCAAAGCCACTATGAATAGTATTACTTCCATATTATAGTCATCTCCTTTTCAAATCTTACTACTTCACTTGGAGTAATAGCTATCAAGTTACCAAATACCTTAATATATGCCTGTCTCTTGATAACTATTTCTCCCTTTATTACCATTTCCATGAATACTTCATGATTTCTCTTTAACATATCCATGTGTAATTTCTTTGATTGCTTGTAATTCTTTGAACTACATATTGCATTAGGATTTACTCTATATCTTGCCATAACTTAGTCCATTAAGTCCCATAAACAAGATTCATACTCACATGCAATTTCCTCATAAGTTAGTTTGGCTTCCTCTAAATATTCTGAGAGAAAATTACTTACTTGTTGGAAATTGTTAATATCACCATTGTATGTGACATTAAGCCACTTTTCACAAAAGTGAACAGCAGCTTTCTGTTTATCTGTAGTCATATTTGATTGTTTTTTAGGTATATTTCTAGTTTTTACATTCATAAATTATTGCTGCTTCCAGTATTACTAAAGTACAAATTATATGTATTGCTAACATAGTATTCAGTAAATACAGCTATAAAATTATATATGTTGTTGCTTATAACACAAGGTAAAAAAAGGTATAAGGCAGGAGGAGTTGCAATTGGTAGGAGAGGAGAGGTATAAGGTAGGAGATTGGTTCATCCCACCTTATAACTCTCTTTCAGCTACTTATAACTCTCTTTCAGCTATCAGATAGAAACTCTATTAATATCTGACTCACCCCCCTTCTCCAATGTGAGAAGTTTAGCCTTGGTCAAATCAATAGATTCTCCAACTCCTACAGTAGCATCATTAGCAAGAGGAATATAAGTCTGTCCTCCTCCTACCATCATAAAGCAAACTGAGTTGCCATATTGTGATGGTACTACTGTTGCAGACTTTACTGCCTGAATTTCTTCCTGAGTAAATGCTCGTGAAGATTTAACACTCCATTTTCCTGCATAAGTTCTGAGAGTTGAGAAAATGTTCATACAAACTTACCAATGCCCTTTGGATTTATTTTGGTATCTGGCACACCTGTTAAATGATAAATGATAAATGATAAATGCTAAAATGCAACTATTGTGGAGTTGCAAAGGCACAGGAGGAGTAATAAGCTATACTAATATCACATATATGATATGATATAACTGATAACTAACCTTAGTGTGTCAAGAGCAAAGGAGGAGTAATGAGCCATGTTGATAATATATTGCTGTAATAGAGCTTTGAGATAATAGTTATGAGATAATAATATTGCTTCTACCTTGCCATTCTTTATACAATATAATCATTGTCTTGAAGAGGATAATAATAGTCTTGATTATCTTTATCACCATAATATTGCTTCTACCATAATATATTGCTTTTGCAATACCTTGCTGAAACCAGATAGGATAAAAATAAAAGTGAGGGAAGACCCTCACCTTTATAATTTATAAGGCAAGTATTAGATACTTACCCTATAAATATCACTCTCACCTGACTTACCTAAAGTCACAAGTTTAGCCTTAGTTAAATCAACCAATTCACCAGAGCCAAGAGTACTATTCTGGTCTAGTGGAATATAGGTCAATCCACCACCAACCATAGTGAACTGAACAGAATTACCATACTGAGAAGGTACAACAACAGCCTGAACTACAGCCTTAATTTCCTCTTCAGTAAACTCTCTAGTGGATTTAACTTCCCATTTACCTGCATAAACTCTCAAAGAACTAAAGATATTCATAATATATGTATGGTTGACCTAAGCACCAAAAGGTTCAAAGTTAATAATAAATTCAAATAATAAGGAGAAGTAATGAGTTATTTAAGGTTTTCCTTAGCCTCATAATACTCATAAGGGTCAAATCTATCAACCCAGTTATCATAGTGTTCTAATGTATCAAGGAATGATTCAGTAGCATTATAATAGTCTCTGTAAGGTTGTATTTTATTAATGTCAGAGTACCAGATGCCAAAGGTAAATCCTATAGCCAAGACAATGAGAACACAAGGAATGATAAGCAATAAATCTTTCTTCATTTTAGTAAGTTTTTAATGTTAGTAATCAAATAATAAGGAGGAGTAATGTATCATTTCAACTCCACGGGGGTATATCCCAATCTCAAAAACTATGGGGGAGTGATGAGGTTATTATACCCCACTCCTAGA
>ENA-UOJM01000211-UOJM01000211.1-human-gut-metagenome-genome-assembly--contig:-P116-NODE-211-length-92218-cov-33.421406_pt1 | contig 92218 bp, 88 predicted proteins | sample MGYA00242349_ERZ723896 | MGnify/ENA metagenome assembly ERZ723896 | reverse complement strand
CCCCACTTCTTAGATAGTATATCATACTGTCTAACAAATGGGGTGCAGTTCAAAAGCGGAGCCTTTTTCTTATTTCGCGTATTCGATGGCGGTCGTCTCGCGCAGGACGTGCACCTTGATCTGGCCGGGATATTCCATCTCTTCCTCGATCTTTTTGGCAAGCTCGCGCGCCAGAATGACCATCTGGTCCTCGCTGACCTGGTCGGGCTTGACCATCACGCGGACCTCGCGGCCGGCCTGAATGGCATAGGCCTTGTCGACGCCGGGATAGCTGCCGGTGATCTCCTCAAGCTGCTCGAGGCGCTTGATGTAGTTCTCCAGATTCTCGCGGCGGGCGCCGGGACGGGCGGCAGAGATCGCATCCGCCGCCTGCACGAGGCAGGCAACGATGGTCTGCGGCTCCACGTCGTTGTGGTGCGCCTGCACGGCATGGATGATGTCATCCTTTTCGTGGTACTTGCGCAAAAATTCGACGCCGAGGGCGACGTGCGTACCCTCCATCTCGTGGTCGACGGCCTTGCCGATATCGTGCAGCAGGCCTGCGCGCTTGGCGGCGTAAACATCCGCGCCCAGCTCGGCAGCCATCATGCCCGCAAGGTGCGAGACCTCGATGGAGTGCTGCAGAACGTTCTGGCCGTAGCTCGTGCGGTAGTGCAGGCGGCCGAGCATCTTCACAAGCTCGGGGTGCAGGCCGCGGATGCCGGTCTCCAGCACGGCGCGCTCGCCCTCAGACTTGATGATGGCGTCCACCTCGCGGCGGGCCTTGTTGACCATCTCTTCAATGTGCGTGGGATGGATGCGGCCGTCGGCGATGAGCTTTTCGAGCGCCAGGCGCGCAACTTCGCGGCGCACGGGCTCGAAGCACGAGACGGTGATCGCCTCGGGCGTGTCGTCGATGATGAGGTCGACGCCCGTGAGCGTTTCGATCGTGCGGATGTTGCGGCCTTCGCGGCCGATGATGCGGCCTTTCATCTCGTCATTGGGCAGGGGCACCACACTGACGGTGATCTCGGCAACATGGTCGGCAGCGCAGCGCTGGATGGCAGAGGCGACGATCTCGCGGGCGCGGGAATCGGCCTCGTCCTTGGCGCGCTGCTCCAGCTCCTTGATCTTGAGCGCGGTCTCGTGCGTCACTTCGCTCTCGACCTGCTCGATCAGGTACTTCTTGGCGTCTTCGGCAGTAAAACCGGAAATACGTTCGAGCATTTCGGTCTGGCTGCGCTTGATGATCTTGATTTCTTCGTTTTCCTTGTCCAGAGCGGCATGCTTCTGGTTGAGAGCCTCCTCGCGCTTTTCCAGCGCGTCGGTCTTGCGGTCGAGGTTCTCCTCCTTCTGCTGGAGCCAGCGCTCCTGCTTCTGCTGCTCGGCGCGGCGTTCCTTGACTTCCTTCTCGTATTCGTTTCTGGAGCGCAGGATATCTTCCTTTGCCTCCAACATGACTTCGCGTTTCTTGTTTTCAGCGCTCTTGATCGCTTCGTTGACAATACGAAGAGCCTCTTCATCGGCGTTGGAGATCTTCTCCTCGGCGCGCTTAGCGGCTCTCTTGCGAATCCAAATACCAAGAAGAATGCCAATGACGAGCGTCCCCACCGCGATAAGCGCAGCGTAGAGATAGCTGATCATGCGATTCCTCCTGTGTGCTTTTTTTGATCGATGCGATTGATCTATCGTTGGGTTTTTGAATCATAAACGGGAGATTCCCCTTCTCTCCCCTCCATAAATCCAAAAAACATTGTAAACTTTTTATGACCAGCTGTCAAGGAAAAGTCGCGTTCGGAAAATATCGGAAACGGGCGAAGATCACACCGCGATGTAGGCCTGCGCCGCGTAGCCGAGCTGGTCGTCGTAGCCCACGGAGTACCAGCCCTGATAGCTCCCGTAGACCTGCACGCTTTCGCCGTTCGGGATGCTGCCGACTGTTTCCCCGTCGATGCCCGGGTAGCTTCGCAGGCGCAGGGCTGAGCCCTCCGTCGTGACGACGCCGGTGCGCACGAGCTGCGGGTAAATGAACGGCAGGCCGAAATACTCCGTCAGTCCCCGCGCGATGGCCTGCGCCGCGGCGTCGAGGTTATTTTCGATCCAGCGCGCATCGTCGTAATTGTCGTGATAGCCGAGCTCGATGAGATTCGCAGGGTATCTGGGCCGCCGCACCTCGCCGAGCGTTGTGGTCGCCTGCGTCGTCACCTTTGCAGGCAGCGGGTAGACCATGCGCAGCTGCGCGGCGAAGAGCTCGGCAGCACGCTTTCCGTCGCTGCTCGTGGGATAGTAAAAGACGATGATGCCGCGGTTCTTCCCCGCCTGCTCCTCCCCCGAGGCGTTGGAGTGCAGGGCAAGGTAAAAGTCAAAGCCGCCGAGGCTGTTCGCCTGCGCGATGGACGAGGCCGCGGTCATCTCCGGCGTGTTGCGCACAAAGGAGATGGTGTTTGCGTAAAGGTACGGCTCGAGCGTGTCGGCCAGCAGATTCATCCAGTATTCCTCGCTGCCACTGCCGTCGACATACGGGTTCCAATCCTGCGTGGAGGGACTCAAATAAATTCTGGGCATGTGCAAAACCTCCCGTCGTTTCCAGTCTATGCTTGAAAAGCGGCGCACATGCAAAAAAAGAGACCGCCGAAGCGGTCTCTTTTTCATTAGCAGGATGCTTTGCGTTACACGGACGCAGCCGCCTTGTCCTTCTTGTTCTCGATACGCTGGAGAACGAGGACGACGACCAGCACCGCAAGACCCGCAAGGTCAGTGACCGTGCCGGGGATGACCATCAGCAGGCCGCCGGCGACCAGCGCGACGCGGCTGATCCACTTCATATCGCGGATCAGGTAGCCCATCAGGCCGGAGGCGATAGACGCCATACCGAGGGTCGCGGAGATGACGATGGAGGCAACGCTCAGGAAGTTGACGTCGCTGCCAACGAAGATCAGGGCGTTATTGTAAGCAAAGATGTAGGGGATGATGAACGCCGCGATTGCGAGACGGGTCGCGTTCCAGGCGGTCTTCATCGGGGGAGCCTTGGCGATGGCGGAACCGGCGTAGGCAGCCAGCGCAACGGGCGGGGTGATGTCTGCGACGATACCGAAGTAGAAGCAGAACATGTGGGCAGCCATCAGGTTGAGACCCATGCCGGAGGCAAGGATCGGCGCGCAGGTGGTGGCCATGATGATGTAGTTCGCGGTGGTGGGAACGCCCATGCCGAGCACGATGCAGCAGAGCATCGTCAGCACGAGAGCGATGATCAGGTGACCGTTGGACAGACCGACGATCGCGCCGATGAGCACCTGGCCGAGACCGGTCATGGTGACGACGCCGGCGATGATACCAGCCATACCGCAGGCGATACCGACGCTCAGGCAGTTCTTGCCGCCGTTTTCAAACGCGTCGATGATGGTGGGCAGGCTCTTGACATTGGGCTTGCTGATGGCGTAGTTGATAACCAACAGCGCGAAGGCGATGGCAAGGCAGAGCGTGCTGCCGTTCTCGCCCATGAAGGTGCCCGGCTCGAAGCTGCGGCTCATGAGGGTCATGAACAGAAGCGGGATCAGGGGGATGGCCATGACGAGCTTCTTCTTGCCCTCTTCACGGCTGATCATGGCGACGACCACGCAGTAAAGGGTCGCGTACACGGCGGCGGTGGCCATCGTGAAGCCGATCATGATCATGTAGACCAGAACGACCAGCGGGAGGATGAGGTAGATCTGCGGGAGCAGGATCTTCCACTTGGGGAGCTCTTCGCGGGGCAGGCCCTTGAGGCCGAGCTTCTTGGCCTTGAAGTGCACGCCGAGGAAGATGCCGAGGAAGTACAGGAATGCGGGCAGGATCGCACGCACGATGATATCAGCATAGGGAACGCCGACCATTTCCGCCATCAGGAACGCCGCAGCGCCCATGATCGGGGGCATGATCTGACCGCCAGTGGAAGACGCAGCCTCGACCGCGCCGGCAAACTCCGGGGGATAACCGGTCTTCTTCATCATCGGGATGGTGACGGAACCGGTGGTCACGGTGTTACCGACGGAGGAACCGGAGACCATGCCGCAGAGGGCAGAGGAAACGACCGCGACCTTTGCAGGACCGCCGGAAGCCCAGCCGACCAGCGCGTTCGCGCAGTCGATGAAGAAGTTTGCAACACCCGTGGCCTCAAGGAAGGCACCGAAGATGACGAACAGCGCGATGTAGGTCGAGCAGACACCGATCGGGGTGCCGAGGATACCGGTCGTGGTGTAGAAGAGGTTATACATAACGGTCTTTAAGTCCTTGCCCGCACCTAAGAAGGCGTAGAGCACGAACACCGTCGCTACGCAGATGATCGGCATACCGACCACGCGGCGGCAGCACTCGACGAGGATCAAAGTGCCGATGATTGCAAATACGATCAGAAGGGGGATGGAAATGCTGCCGATCTGCACGACAAAGGCCTTCTGGATTCGCGTACCGGCAGATACGATTTTTTCAAGATTTAAGGGGTAGAAGAAGAAGCAGAACGCGCCGACTGCCGCCATGACGATATCGTACCAAGGCATGTAGTTGACCTTCTGAGAGCCCTTCTTGATGGGGTAGTAGATAAACACGAGAATGATGACCAGGCCGAGGAAGAGCGGACGGCGCGCACGCTCGTCCATCTTGATCCACATGTTCATCACGATCAGGAAAATGCCGAACAGTGCCGTAAGGACACGCAGAATCTTGCGGGGAGTCCCCTCCCAGACGCGCGTGTTCGACTCACGGTCGTACTTTTTCATGATCGCATCGACGTCTTCCATGGTGCCGACGTCGTTGTCGACTGCAACATTGTTGAGCTTTTCGTTTTCAGCCATGATGCAATTTCCTCCTAATTCTATTTGAGAGCATCCGTGCGCTCAGACGAGCCAGAATTCGTAATTAAAACGCACAGGCGCGTTTTTTCCACACAAATCACGCAGACTGACATCCTCGCCGTTTACATTGAGTACATGGTCAGAGACCGTACCGACAATGTAGCCGACGTTTGTCCTGTCCTGATGGATGTTTCGGATGACCATTGCCCAGCCCTTGTAATCGGGGCGGTCCACATAGACCTTGTCAAGCGTTTCACCGGGGTTGAGCTCCGTCTGCACGCCTGCGCCAAAGGAGCAATAGGTCGTCTCCTCCACATAGATCGTTTTGTTTTCGATCTCGTAGGTATCGGTCAGGGGGTATTTGTTCACGGAATGGATAAAGGTCACGGAAAAGCGGTCTCCCTCGCCCATTTTGTACCGGGCGTAGACCTCGCCGGTGTCGCGGTTGCGCAGGGTCAGATAGTAGCCGGAGCGAGGAAGAAGCACGGCGGCCGCTGCAATAATCGTTATTATTGCAGCGGCCGCAATTATGTATTTCCGCAGATGAGAATTCACGTCAATACACGGTAGCGATCCTGCTTACAGGACGCCGATTTCCTTGTAGTACTTCTCAGCACCGGGATGCATGGTGACGGTCGCACCGGCGGAGGCAGCCTCGGGATCGAGGAAGCCGAACTTGGCGTGGCCTTCGGTCAGAGCGTCCTTGTTGTCGAACATGGCCTTGACGAACTCATAAACGACATCCTCGCTCAGCTCTTCGGAGGCAACGAGAGTAGCCTGGATAGCGACGCAGGTAACGTCGGCATCCTGACCGGTGTAGGTGCCGGCAGCCAGATCGTCACGGATCAGGAACGGATATGCCTCCTGGATGGCGGTGAGCTCATCGTCGCTCAGGGAGACGAGGTTGAGGGTGTTGGTGGTGGCATAGTCGACGATAGCGGTCGTGGGAGCACCGGCGACAGTGAAGGCGGCGTCGATCTTGCCGTCCTTGAGCTGGTCAACGCCATCCTGGAAGGAGCCGTTCACCGCAGTGACATCGTCCTTGGTAAGACCCGCAGCGCTGAGGACCTGCCAGGCGTTGATCTCGGTACCGGAACCAACGTCACCGACGCAGATGGTCTTGCCCTTGAGGTCGGACACGGTGTTGATGCCGGGCTTGGCAAGGATCTGAACGGTCTCGTTGTAGATACCGGCGACCCAAAGAGCGTTGGTCTCGGGAGCGCCGTCGAAGGAGTTGGTGCCCTCGTGTGCGTAGTTGATAACGTCGGACTGCAGAATGGCCATCTGAGCCTCGCCGTCGGTGATCATGTTGACGTTCGCGACGGAAGCGCCGGTGGACTCAACATTGAGGGTGGAAAGGGTCAGCTTGGAGTCGAGGACGGTCTTGAGAACGCCGCCGACAGCATAGTAGGTACCGGAGGTACCGCCGGTCGCCAGAGTGATCGCGACGGGGGAATCGGAGCTGGTGTCGCCGTCGTTGTTCTGGCTGTCGTCCGTCTTCTCACCGCCGCAGGCGACCAGCGCGAAGACCATCGCGAGAGAGAGGATCAGAGCTAAAAACTTTTTCATACGCAATCTCCTTTTTGATTCTTCCGGCATTCACCGCTTCACCGGCACATGCTCCGCCGCGTGGGGGCGCTTCGGAGCACCTACGTTGGAGAAGCGTTGAATTCCGAAATTTACTTGCCTCTTTCAGGCAATCTCATTATAACCGAATGACAGGTCTATTGCAAGACGTTTTTACTTTTTTGGATATTTCGCCAAATTATCGTTGAATTCCGTCATCATTCGACCGATTATTTCGTTAAACATTTATCAGGTTTTCAAATTTTTCTTTAGGTATAAAAAATCAGGGCGGCAAAGCGCCGCCCTGATTCTATGAAAGGCTCAAATGCTAATTATGCAAAATCGGTATGCTATTATTTCTTTTCCTTGTTGTCCACGACCTGCTTGAGAAGCGCGGAGAACTCGTCCATGCTCATCGCGCCGAGGTCGCCGTCCGCGCGGTGGCGCGGGGAAACGGTGCCGTTCTCCATGTCGCGGTCGCCGACGACCACCATGTAGGGGACCTTCTCCATCTGCGCGTCGCGGATCTTGCGGCCGATCTTCTCGTTGCGGTAGTCGACCTCGACGCGGAAGCCCATATTCTCGAGCCTTTTCGCCTGCTCGGCGCAGTAGTCGGCGGCGCGGTCGGTAACGGGCAGGAAGCGCACCTGCTCGGGCGCCATCCACGTCGGCAGCGCGCCGGCGTACTCCTCGATGAGGTAGGCGAGCGTGCGCTCGTAGCAGCCAAGAGACGTGCGGTGGATGATGTACGGCAGCTTCTTCTCGCCGTTTTCGTCGATGTAGTACATGCCGAAGCGCTCGGCGAGCAACATGTCGATCTGGATGGTGACGAGGGTGTCTTCCTTGCCGTAGACGTTCTTATACTGGATGTCGAGCTTCGGGCCGTAGAATGCGGCCTCGTCGATGCCGACGGTGTAGTCGACGTCGAGGTCCTTGAGGATGCGCTCCATCACGCTCTGGGCGTGATCCCACTGCTCCTTCGTGCCCTCGTACTTGTTGTTCGGGTTCGCGGGATCCCACTGGGAGAAGCGGAACGTGCACTTGTCAAGAAGGCCGACGGTGCCGAGGCAGTACTTGGCAAGGTCGAGGCAGCCCTTGAACTCCTCTTCGAGCTGGTCGGGGCGCAGGACGAGGTGGCCTTCGGAAATGGTGAACTGACGCACGCGGATGAGGCCGTGCATCTCGCCGGAATCCTCGTTGCGGAACAGCGTCGAGGTCTCGCCCAGGCGCATCGGCAGGTCGCGGTAGGAGCGCTGGCGGTTCAGGTAGACCTGATACTGGAACGGGCAGGTCATCGGGCGCAGGGCGAAGCACTCCTTCGTCTCGTCATACGGGTCGCCGAGGATGAACATGCCGTCGAGATAGTGATCCCAGTGGCCGGAGATCTTGTAAAGGTCGCGCTTGGCCATCAGCGGGGTCTTGGTGAGAAGATAGCCGCGCTTCTGCTCCACATCCTCGACCCAGCGCTGGAGCACCTGCACGACGCGCGCGCCCTTGGGCAGCAGCACCGGAAGGCCCTGACCGATGCAGTCGACGGTGGTGAAATATTCGAGCTCGCGGCCGAGCTTGTTGTGGTCGCGCTTCTTGGCCTCTTCGACCTGGGCGAGGTAGGCGTCCAACTCTTCCTTCTTCGGGAAAGCGACGCCGTAGATGCGCTGGAGCACCTCGCGGTTCGAGTCGCCGCGCCAGTAGGCGGCGTTGCAGGCGGTCAGCTTGATGCCGTTGCCCTTGATGCGGCCGGTGGAGTCGAGGTGCGGACCGGCGCAGAGGTCGGTGAACTCGCCCTGCTTGTAGAAGCTGATGACGGCATCCTCAGGCAGGTCGTTGATGAGCTCGACCTTGAACGGCTCTTCCTTTTCTTCCATAAACTTGATGGCCTCGGCGCGCGGGAGCTCAAAGCGCTCGAGCTTGAGCTTTTCCTTGCAGATCTTGCGCATTTCGGCCTCAATCTCAGCCAAATTCTCCGGCGTGAAGGAGAACGGGGCGAGCATATCGTAGTAGAAACCGTTGTCGATGCTCGGGCCGATGGCGAGCTTCACCTCGGGCCAGAGGCGCTTGACGGCCTGCGCCAGCACATGGGAGCAGGTGTGCCAATAGGTCTTGCGGTACTCGGGATTTTCAAACGTGAACTGGTTCTCTTCGTTGACCTTGACTTCTTCAGACATATTATTTACCTCCATTTTCATTTGAGGGTGCAAAAAAGCTCCACCCCCGATGTTCTCAGGGGTGAAGCATTCAACTACTCCACGGTTCCACCCTGCTTGCGCATTTCGCGCCGCTTGTGTCCGCTGTAACGGGCGATCCCGTCCCGCTTGTTTCGCGGGCGGCTCAAGGGTGGTACTGCCGGTCTCTTCCGCAGGATGCTCGCAGCAAATGCATCCCTCTCTGCGCGGGGAAATATCGGTTTCTTCCCTATCCGTGCCATTTTGATGATGGGAGTGTACACCCGCCGCGCCCGTTTGTCAAGCAAAAAGTGCGCACAGTGTGCGCACTTTTACAATAAATTCATCAAAACTCCGGCGGGCGGTTCTTCGTCGGCTTGTCGTCGCCGTCGTCCTTGCCGAGAAAACCGGAGAAGAACTTCTTGCGCTTTTCGCGGCTCTCCTGCTTTTCCTTCTCCCGCTCCGCCTTCCAGCGCGCGTCGGCCTCAAGCTCTTCGATGTGCTCGCGCGCGGCGTCCTGCAAGAGCTCGGGATTGCTGTCGTAAAGGAGCGCGCGCAGCTCCTCTATCGTTTTTCCTTCGCAGGCATCTGAAAAGTGGCGCTTGCGGATCGCCTCCGGCTCAAAAAATGCCATGCGGCCGCACCAGGGGCAGATGTACACGTTGACCTCGACATGATCGGTCCATAGGTTTGAGCCAAGACTCGAGCCGTTCATCTCGAGCGTCTGCGCGCCGCGATCCTCCATCGCGTGGCCGCAGACGCAAAGCTTGTCAATCATGCGTTTTCTCCTTTCGGTGCAGCTCGTGCTTCGGGATATCGTTGTAGAAAGCGAACGTCTCTTCAAAAAGCGCGGCACCGTAGGCGCGCAGCTTTTCGCAGTACGCGTCGTAGGCGTCGATCATCTGCCGCGCCTCGTCCGTCAGCTCTGCGCCGCCGCCGTGCTTGCCGCCCGCCGTGGAGGTCAAAAGATGGAAGCCCAGCCCGTCCTCGGCATTGCGGACGACCGTCCACGCCTTGGAGTAGGCCATGGACATCGACAGTGCCGCCGCGCGCAGCGAATGCAGCTCGTCCACACGCTTCAAAAGCTGGGACACGCCGGGGCCAAAGCATTTCTGGTCGGAAAACACACGGGCGGAGAGAACAACGCGGAGCTCACGATCCATAGGGCGGCACTTCCTTTCTGTTGTATTTCATTATATCCAGGTAAATGCGGTTCGTCAATACGGCAAAAGCTAAGCGGGAGCATGCCGCTCCCGCTTTCTTCACTTTAAGGTGTTGTAGTGCGTATTTTCGCCGTCGAACAAAAAGCCGTCCGTGTCGTGTACACGGCCGTTCGACAGCATCTGCCGGTAACGCACATCGTTCGAGATTCCATTGATATTTGTGCCTGTCAAACTGCGTCCGTTGCTGCGCAGCTGCGCGTTTGCGCTCTTTTCCGTCTCGGGGTTCAGATAGGTCTTGCCGTAGAGGTTGCCGTTTTCGTGCGTGATGGTCTTGTCGCTGCCAAAATAGCGGCTGCGGTCGCTGGCGCTCGCGGCGGCATTGCGGCGGTCGACGCTGCGTGTCGCATTCTCTCCGTCGCCGTCCATGTCGTCGCCCATCATGCCGTCGCCGGTCACGCTGTCGTCTTTTTTGTTTTCGCCGCTCATGTCGTCGCCCGGCATGTTATCCTTTTTTTTGCCGCTGTCCGCCGCGCCGTTGTCGGTCGTACCGGTCGACGGGCCGTTGGCGGTGTTGCTGTCCTTCTTCTCCCCGCAACCCGCGAGCGAGAAGAGCAGCAGCGCCGTCACAAAAAGCATGGCAAGGGTCTGCTTCATTTCTGCATTTCTCCTTACGTTCATCTCCCGCGATACCCAGAAATAGTATGCACACGAAACAACAAGAAACCAGACGTAAATTTTGTCAAAACCACGCTTTCCAAATTTGCGTCTCCGGCGCAAATTTATCTTAATCATTTTTCCGACGACATGTGCGTCAGAAAAATACTTCTCGCCCGCAAGTGTGGAAATTGCTTGCCTGCGGCAAGCAATTTCTGCGCGCAGCGGGTGTAAAAAGCAAAAAAAGAGGACACCTTACGGTGTCCTCTTTTTTTGAGTATTTTACTTGCTCGCCTTCGCGGCCTTGAAGGCCTCGATCAGCATCGGGGTGACCTTGAACAGGTCGCCGCAGATGCCGTAGTCGGCGATCTCGAAGATGGGAGCGGTCTCGTTCTTGTTGACCGCGATGATGCACTCGGACTCGCTCATACCGGCCTTGTGCTGGATGGAGCCGGAGATACCGAGAGCGACGTAGACCTTCGGGTGGACGGTCTTACCGGTCTGACCGACCTGATGGTCGGCAGTGAGCCAGCCGGAGTCGATGGCAACACGGGAGCCGCCAACAACGCCGCCGAGCACATCGGCGAGCTCGTGAGCGAGCTTGATGCCGCCCTCGACGTCCTTGGAGATACCACGGCCGACGGAGACGATGTAATCAGCGCCAACCAGGTCAACGAGCTTCTTGGCAGCCTTGACGACCTCGACGACCTCGGTCTGGAGATCGGCAGCGTCGAGCTTGACGTCGTACTTGGTGACCTTAACGGCCTTGGCCTTCGCCTCGTCGTAAGCAGCCTTCTTCATAACGCCGGGACGGACCGTCGCCATGGAGGGACGGAAGCGCGGGCAGATGATGGTAGCCATCAGGTTGCCGCCGAACGCGGGACGGGTCATCTTCAGGTCGCGAGAGACATCGTGGTCCTTACCCATGACCTTCGCGGTGGCCATGCCGTCGATCTTGGCCTCGGGCAGCGTGGAAGCGCCGCGCAGGAAGTCCTTGTAGATGGGCATATCAACGTCGAGGTGGGTGCAGTCGGCGCAGAGACCGGTGTGCAGACGGGCTGCGCAGCGGGGGCCGAGGTCACGGCCGATGTTGGTCGCGCCGATGAGGAAGGCCTCGGGCTTCATCTCGGAGATGACGTCGCAGATGACCTTGGCATAGGCGTCGGTGGTGTAGTTCTTCAGCAGGGGGTGGTCGCAGACGATGACCTCATCAGCGCCGTAGCCGCCAATGCTCTCGGCGAGATCGCCGACATTGTCGCCGACCAGCAGACCGCAAAGCTTCACGCCCAGCTCGTCCGCCAGCTTGCGGCCTTCGGAGATCAGCTCATAGGAGGTGGACATCATCTGGCCCTGACGCTGTTCGCAGAAGACCCATACGTTCTTGAACTCTTCGATCTTGGAGGAGTCATAGTTGGGATTAGCAAGTTTCACTTCGTTACGCATCGTATTGATCTCCTTTCCTTAAATGATGTGTTTTTCGAGCAGGATACCGGCGAGCTTCTCGCAGGTAGCCATGTCGTTGCCCTCGAGCATCTGACCGGCGCCCTTCTGGGGAGGCGTGAAGGAGGTCAGGATGTTGGTCGGGGAGCCCTTGAGGCCGATGGTGGTAGCGTCGATGAGGGGGTGATCCTTCAGGGCGTTGTAGTCCAGAACGGTCATGGGCTTGGAGTAGCACTCAAACACACCGGAGACGCTCATGTAACGCGGAGTATTGAGCTCCTTGATGCAGGTGATCAGGCACGGAGTCTGAGCCTTGATGGTCATGTAGCCGTCCTCGAGCATGCGCTTGACGGTCAGGGTGTCGCCTTCCTTCTTCACATCGGCGGCATAGGTGATCTGGGGCAGGTGCAGCTTCTCAGCGATCTGAGGACCGACCTGAGCGGTATCACCATCGATAGCCTGACGGCCGCAGAAGACGATGTCGTCGTCATCGAGACCGATGGTGTCGAGAGCGGCGGCAAGGATCTGGGAGGTGGCGTAAGTATCGGAACCGCCGAACTCACGGGCGGAAACGAGATAGCCGTCATCAGCGCCCATGGCCATCAGCTCGCGCAGCATACCTTCTGCCGGCGGGGGACCCATGGTGACGACGGTGACCTTGCAGCCCAGCTCATCCTTAAGCTTGAGAGCGGCCTCAACGGCGTTCATATCATCGGGGTTGATGATGGTCTGCATGGAAGCGCGGTTCAGGGTACCATCGGGATTGACGGCAACCTTACCGGAGGTATCGGGGACCTGCTTAACGCAAACAAGAATCTTCATTATATCTTTACCTCCTTTTTTAGTTCACACCAAGATACTTGGCAACGACCATACGCTGGACTTCGGAAGTGCCCTCGTAGATCTCGGTGATCTTGGCATCGCGCATCATGCGCTCAACGGGATACTCACGGGTGTAGCCATAGCCGCCGAAGAGCTGAACAGCGCGGCGGGTGACGTCGGAAGCGGTCTCGGCCGCGAAGAGCTTGGCCATGGCAGCGTCCATGGAGTAATCCTCGTGATTCTGCTTCTTCATAGCGGCAGCGTAAACGAGGTACTGGGCAGCCTGAGTGCGGGTGTGCATGTCGGCCAGCTGGAACTGGGTGTTCTGGAACTGGCTCAGGCGGCGACCAAACTGGATACGCTCCTTGGTGTACTTGACAGCCTCGTTGATGGCGCCTTCGGCAAGACCGAGAGCCTGGGAGGCGATACCGATACGGCCGCCGTCGAGGGTCTTCATGGCGATCTTGAAGCCTTCGCCTTCCTTACCGAGCAGGTTCTCCTTGGGGACGACGCAGTCTTCGAAGACGAGGTCGCAGGTAGAGCTGCCGCGGATACCCATCTTCTTCTCGTGCTTACCGGTGGAGAAGCCGGGGAAGTCCTTCTCAACGATGAAGGCGGTGATACCGTGGTTGCCCTTGCTCTTGTCGGTCATGGCGAACACGACGAAAGTGGAGGCAACGTTACCGTTGGTGATGAAGCACTTGCTGCCGTTGAGGACGTAGTCGCCGTTCTCGTTCTTGACAGCGGTGGTCTGCTGGCCGGAGGCGTCGGTACCGGCGCCGGGCTCGGTCAGACCGAACGCGCCGATCTTGCGGCCGGACAGAAGGTCAGGCAGATACTTCATCTTCTGCTCCTCGGTGCCGTTCTCGAAAATGGGAGCGCAGCAGAGGGAGGTGTGGGCGGAAACGATAACAGCGGTGGTGCCGCAAACCTTAGCGAGCTCCTCCACGCACATGGCATAGCTGAGAACATCGCCGCCGGCGCCGCCGTACTGCTTCGGGAAGTAAATACCCATCATGCCGAGCTTGGCCATCTTTTCGACGGTCTCCATGGGGAAGCGCTCTTCCTCATCGAGTTCCTCAGCTAAAGGCTTGACTTCATTTTCTGCAAATTCGCGATACATTTTGCGGACCAGCAGATGTTCTTTGGACAGATGGAAATCCATAGTCTTTTGCTCCTTCACTATAAAAATAATTGGATTGTCTAATTTTTCACAAATCAGTTCCGTGACTCTCATTATATCCTGTGCGTTTCATTTTCGCAAGAGGAACTATCATTCCTTTTTGGAATTCGTGCTTTTTGCCGAATTCATTAAAGTCTTTTTGACATTTCCGTTCCTTTTATGACAGTTTTCTGTCATTTTCAGGAATCCTTTCCATTCCAAAAGAGAAAAGGGGAGGCAGTTTTTGTAAACTGCCTCCCCTTTTTATCCTTTTAGGGACGGATTACTTCTTGCTGTAATCGTAGAAGCCCTTGCCGGACTTCTTGCCGAGCTGGCCACCGCGGACCATCTTCTTGAGCAGCAGAGCGGGACGATACTTCGGATCGCCGGTCTCTCTGTAGAGGACGTTCATGATGGCGAGGCACACATCCAGGCCGATGAAGTCGCCCAGGGCGAGGGGGCCCATGGGGTGGTTCGCGCCGAGCATCATGGCCTTGTCGATATCCTCGACAGAGGCAACGCCGGTCTCGACCAGGCCGATGGCCTCGTTGATCATCGGGATCAGGATCTTGTTGACGACGAAGCCCGGAGCCTCAGCGACCTCGACAGGCTCCTTGCCGATCTCCTTGGAGAGGTTGTAGATGAAGTCGAAGGTCTCCTGCGTGGTGTTGGCGCCGCGGATGACCTCAACGAGCTTCATGCTGGGCACGGGGTTGAAGAAGTGCATGCCGATGACGGCGTGCTTCAGGCCGAGGCCCATCTCGGTGACGGACAGAGAAGAGGTGTTAGTCGCAAAGACGGTGCTCTCCTTGCACATCGCGTCGAGCTCGCCGAGGAGCTGACGCTTTGTGTCCATGTTCTCCGCCACGCACTCGATGACGAGGTCGGCGTCCGCCGCGGCAGACTTCTCCTCGACGAGGATGTTGTTCAGGATGGCGTCCTTGGCCTCTTCGGTCATCTTGCCCTTCTCGACGCGCTTCTGCAGGGAAGCGGCGAGCTTATCCTTGTGGCGCTGAGCGGAAGCGACGCTGGAAGCGTACATCAGAGCGGTGTGGCCCCTGCCCGCGAAGACCTGAGCGATGCCGCTGCCCATGGTGCCGGCGCCGAAAACTGCAACTTTCATTGTGTGTATCCTCCTACAATATAAATAGATAATTCTATGGAATCACTTGTTGATAAAGGGCTCGTGCTTGCGCTTTTCGAGGAAGGCGCCCATGCCCTCCTGCTGGTCGGCGCTCTGGAAGCAGGAGCCGAAGGCCTTCTCCTCGATCACGACGGCGCGGTCAATGTCGACCTGAAGGCCGTCGTTGATGGCCTGCTTGGACGCGCGCACCGCGATGGGCGCGTTGCCAGCGATCTGGCCGGCAAGCTTTTCCGCCGCGGCGTAGAGGTCAGAAAGCGGATAGACCGCGTTGACAAGGCCGATGCGGTAGGCCTCGTCCGCCTTGATGTTGCGGGCGGTGTAGATCATCTGCTTGGCCATGCCGGGGCCGACGAGGCGGGCAAGGCGCTGTGTGCCGCCAAAGCCCGGCGTGATGCCAAGGCCTGTCTCGGGCTGGCCGAAGACGGCGGTATCGGAGCAGATGCGGAAGTCGCAGCTCATCGCGAGCTCGCAGCCGCCGCCGAGGGCATAGCCGCCCACCGCCGCGATCGTCGGGATGGGGAACGCTTCGAGCTTGCGCATGACGTCGTTGCCCTGCTTGCCGAAGGCCTCGGCCTCTTTCTTATCGAGATTCTTCATCTGCGCGATGTCCGCGCCGGCGACAAAGGACTTCTCGCCCGCGCCGCGGACGATCAGGCAGCGGATCTCGTTCAAGTCCACCGCGTCGAGCGCGGCATCGAGATCGGCGAGCACCTGAGAATTGAGCGCGTTGAGCGCCTTTTCGCGGTCAATGATGAGATAGGCAATGTTGCCCTTGGGTTCATATTTGACAAAAGACATCGTGTGTCTCCTCCTGTCTTCTTCAACTGCCCCCCTATTATATGGGCGGCAAGGCATATTTGCAAGAGAAAAATCACTTTTTTCAAAAAAGTTTCACACTTTTCCGGTGTCATTGCAAGAAACGTTGCATTTTTAATGATCTTTTCTCCCAATGCAGCAACTCTTGTATAAAATTTTTAAAATGACTTGTCTCTTGCACCAATTTTCGATATGATAGGCTTTAATTATAGGAAAACGAGGTTCATTCTATGCGAATGCGCAAAAAGAAAAACCTGCTTCCCCGCATGGAGCGGTGCGGGGCGTATCAGATCAAGGACCCCTACGAGCGCAAGGGCCGCTGGCACGACTTGATGCCCGAGGCGAAGGAGATCCGCGTGGAGCTCGGCTGCGGCAAGGGCCGCTTCACCGTCGAGACTGCGGCGGCGGAACCCGACGTGCTGCTCATCGCGGTCGAAAAGGTGCCCGACGCGATGGTCGTCGCAATGGAGCGCGCGGCGAAGGCAGAGCTACACAACGTCTTCTTCATCGACATCGATGCCAACCAGCTGCCTGAGATCTTCGATGCGGGTGAGGTCGACCGCATCTATGTCAACTTCTGCGACCCGTGGCCGCCCAAGCGGCAGGCCAAGCGCCGGCTGACGCACGGCAATTTCTTGAAGCTCTACCGCAAGGTGCTCAAGGACAACGGCCAAATTCATTTCAAGACCGACAACGACCCGCTGTTCGAGTGGTCGATTGAGGAGATCCCGCAGTTTGGCTTCACCCTCTCCGAGGTCACGCGCGATCTGCACGCGAACGGACAGTGCGGCGTGATGACCGACTACGAGGCCAAATTCTATGCCGAGGGCAAGAACATCAACCGCTGCGTCGCCACGATGCAGCCGTGGGAGGAGCCCGAGGAAGAGGATACGCCCAAAGAGGCGGACGAAACGGCTGAATAAAAGGAAGGCTTTCAGCCTTCCTTTTTGCTTTCTTCCAGATACGGCGAATACATCATCACCGCGTCATTTACGGCGACAGGCGTCTCCGCGAGCAGCTTGCCCTGCAAATCAAACGTCTGCCGGTAGAGCTCGTTGTGGCGGATGTAGCCGCCCCAGTACTGCGCGCGCATCTCATGGTTGCGCTCGGCGACCTCATAGCGCTCGGTCGGCTCGGCGCTCACGCGCCACTCCCCCTCAAGGTTCGTTTTGCCGACGCGGACGCGCAGCTGATAGGTCTCCTGCGTGTCGTTGCGGATCATCAAGTCGAGATAGGGATAAAAGCAGGTCGCGCCGCTGCCGAAGGGCTGCGTGCGGTTCGCGTCGGGAAAGACGTCGTAGCCGTGGCGGTGACGCTCGACGACCGTGAGCGGCGTGTGCAGCGTCATCCAGTAGATGAGGTTTGAGAGCTGGCAGAGCCCGCCGCCCGTCGCGGCCAGATACCCGCCGTTGCGCAGGATCATGCCGGGCAGATACCCCTTCCACGCCGTCGGCTTTCCGATGAGATACCAGTAGCTCATCGTTTCACCGGGGCGCAGCAAAAGCCCGTCGAGCCGCGCACAGGCGAGGCGGAGATTCGTCACCTTGTTGCGCTGGAGCTGCATGTCGACGTCCTTGAGCTTTCGCATGAGCGGCGTATGGTGGGAAAACGCCTGATATGCTAAGTCTTCCCCGCTGCGCTCGCGCGCAAAATGCTTCCGCATCGAAAGCCATCTGAGTTTTCGCTGCGCGCTAAAATACGCGCCGCCGAGCTTCAGCCGCAAATTAGAGCGTTTTTTCGGTTCGCGGACGGTCATATGCTTCCCTCCCCTGTTTTTCTGCTTTTATAGACGCAAAACGGCGGGAAAAAGTTCCAACATTTTCTTATTTCAGGCTCATCACGTAGATTTGACACGGGTTCCACTCGTCCCAGAGCGTCGGGAATACCTCAAACTCACCAAAACCGAGGGCGAGATAGAAGCGGTTCGTCGCGTCGTACTCAGGGTACTTCCCCATCTGCACGGTCTTGACCTGCAAAAACGAGTAGCCAAGCTCCTTCGCCCGCTGCTTCGCTGCGGCAAAGAGCATCTTGCCGACGCCGCGGCGGTGGTATTCTTTCAGCACGCCCATGACATAGAGTTCCGCTGTATCCCTCCCCGTTTCGGCAAGGTAAAGGAAGCCGACGGCGTTCTCGCCGTCGAACGCAGCGAAAAACGGCTGCTTAACACTCTTTTCGATGTATTCCTCGCGCGCCTCTGGAATGCCAAACCAGTCGGGCAGCGATTCTAAAATCAAGCGCGCAATGCGCTGCTTCTCCTCTGCCGCTGTGATCTCTCTAACTTCCATACATTTCTCTCTTTCATTTTGCAAAGAAGCGGTATGGCAATGCCATACCGCTTTTTGATGTACGTTACCGCTGGCCCTTGTCGTAGGGGATGCCCTCGGCCTTGGGGGCGCGGGAGCTCTTGGACGTAAACGCCAGCACGAGCAGCGTGACGATGTAGGGCAGCATGCGGTAGAGATGGGCGCTGATGCCGATCTCGGCGAGCATGTAGACGCCGTCGCCGTTGATGTCGATGCTCGCGTAGCTCGCCGCGATGCACTTGAAGAGGCCAAACAGCAGCGAGGAGACCGCGATATTCACGGGCTTCCAGTTGCCGAAGATCATAACGGCCAGTGCGAGGAAGCCGAAGCCCGCCACGTCGCCGTTCGAGGCGCAGTTTGCCGTAGTCAGCGCATAGACGAAGCCGCCCATGCCCGCGAGCGCGCCGGAAATGGTTGTGCCCGCGTAGCGCATCTTGTAGACGTTGATGCCCAGCGAATCCGCCGCCTGGGGATTTTCGCCGCAGGCGCGCAGGCGCAGGCCGAAGCGCGTCTTATAGAGCAGGATCGACAGGATGATGAAAAGCAGGATGCAGACGTAAGTCGCAAGGTAGACCTTGTTGACGAACGTCTCGCCGAAAAAGCCGAGGTCGGTGTTCTTGTCGATGCCGAGCGTAGACTTTTTGATCATGAACCAGCTCGCCGCGTCGCCCGTGAGCATCTGCAGCGTATTCTGGTTGGCGATGATGCGGATGAAGAACAGCACCAGTGCGGGGGCCATCAGGTTCAGCGCCGTGCCGCCGATGGTCTGGTCGGCACGCAGGTTGATAGAGGCAAAGCTCAGAAGCAGCGAGAACAGCGCGCCGAAGGCCGCCGCGACCAGCATCGTGAGAAGCTCCACGCCCTGCAGCGCGACCCAGTTGCCGCTCTGCTTGAGGGAGAGGATGGCGTCGCTCGTCTGCAAAATGCGCACAAACCAGACGCCGATGAACGCGCCGAAGACCATGATACCTTCCAGCGCCAGGTTGATGATACCGCTGCGCTCGGCGAACACGCCCGCGAGCGCCACGATCATCAGAGGAACGGCATAAATGAGCGTCTGCTGAATGAGGAATGTCATTTCGCGTCGCCTCCTTTCTCCGTTTCCGCTTGTGCACCGGCTGGTGCGGAAGCTGCCGCCGGGGCGGGCTCCGCGTTGGCATCCGCGCCGTCGTCCTTCTTCTTGCCGAGCTTGCCGATCCACATCTTGATGACCAGCGAGAAAGCGCTCAGATACACGATGACGGCGATGATGACGTTCGTGATGTACTCGTTATAGGCCGTCAGGTTCGTCAGCTGCAGGCCCGAGATATCGAGCATCGACATGAACAGCGCCGTGAAGATGATGCCGATGGGGTTGCAGGAGGCAAGCATCGCAACGGGGATACCGTTGAAGCCGATGGCGGGGAGCGACTGGTACGTGGACCAGAAGAACTCTGTGTTGCCGGAGAGATAGTAGAGCGAAGCGCCCGCCGCGCTCAGTCCGCCCGCAATGGCCATGGAGATGACGATGTTGCGTTTGTCGGCGATACCGGCATAGCGCGCGGCGTGGCGGTTGGAGCCGCAGGCTTTGAGCTGATAGCCGAACGTCGTCTTGGACATCATCACGTAAACGGCGATTGCAAAGACGATGGCGATGAGGATGCCGCCGTTGACCTGAGAATTCGGAAACAGCTTGTCAAGGCCCATCTTCGCGGTGGCGACGCCATTGTAGGTCGTCTTGTAGATGTAGCCGGTCTTGGTGGACTCGGTGACGTTCTTGAAGTTACTGATATCAAAGAGCCATGTGACGAGGTTTGCCGCGATCCAGTTCGTCATGATACAGGCGAGCACCTCGTTGATGTTGAGCAGGGCCTTGAAAAGGCCGGGGATCGCGCCCCAGATCGCGCCCGCGAGCGTGCCGCCGAGGAAGGCGAGCAGCCAGATGAGCGTGGTGGACATCGTCTCGGACGGAAGACCGAGGGCGATGGAGAGCGACACGAGCGTACCGATGAGGTACTGGCCCGGCGCGCCGATGTTGAAAAGGCCTGTTTTATACGCCATGCCGACAGAAAGACCCGTCATGATGAGCGGCGCGGCACGGAAGAGCATGTTGCCGATATTCGTCGGGTTGAAGCCCCACATCAGCGTACCGGAGGCGTCGCGTCCCGTGGAGAACAGGCCACCGAACACGATGCGGATGCCGTCCCACGCCGAGGAGAGCGAGAGGTTCGGGCTCGTGAGGCCGACGATCAAAATGACGATGCTGCCGACGGCGAGGCCAATCAGGATCGAGAGGACGGACGCCGCGACGGTCTTGAAGCCTTCGCTTTGCAGGAAGTGTTCTTTTTTCATACGGCCGCCTCCTCCTTCGCCATGCGCTTGGCGCCGGCCATGTAAAGGCCGAGCTCTTCGACGGTGGTTTTCTTCGGGTCGAGCTCGCCGACGATCTCTCCCTCGTACATGACGAGGATGCGGTCAGAGAGGCTCATGACCTCGTCCAGCTCGAGCGAGACGAGCAAAATCGCCTTGCCGCGGTCGCGCTCGGCGACGAGCTGGCTGTGGATGAATTCGATGGCGCCGACGTCAAGGCCGCGCGTGGGCTGCACGGCGACGATGAGATCCTTGTCGCGGTCGACCTCGCGGGCGATGATGGCCTTCTGTTGGTTGCCGCCGGACATGGAACGCGCGCGCGTAATCGCGCCCTGGCCGCTGCGCACGTCGAATTTGTCGATCAGGTAGTTGGCATAGTCGCGCACGGCCTTGTTGTTGATAAAGCCGTGGTTTTCAAAGCGCGGCTCGTTGAAGCGCTGGAGCACCATATTCTGCTCGAGTGTGAAGTCGAGCACGAGGCCGTGCTTGTGGCGGTCTTCGGGAATGTGGCTCATGTGCTCGCCGCGGTGGCGGATGGAGGCATGAGAGATATCCTTGCCGCAGAGGGTGATCGTGCCGGAGGACGGCTTATCAAGGCCCGTCAGGCCGTAGACAAGCTCCGTCTGACCGTTGCCGTCGATACCGGCGATGCAGACGATCTCTCCCGCGCGAACGGTGAAGGAAACGTCGTTCACGGCGTTGCGCTTTTGCACGTGGGAGTGGACGCAGAGGTGGTCGACCTTCAAAACCTCGCCCGCGGGCTTGGCCTCGTCCTTCGTGACCTCGAGCTGCACGGGGCGGCCGACCATCATGTTGGAAAGCTCCTGCTTGGTGGTCTCGCTCGTGTTGACCGTGCCGATGTACTTACCCTTGCGCAGGACGCTCACGCGGTCGGAAACCTCCATGATCTCATTGAGCTTGTGGGAGATGAAGAGGATGGACTTGCCTTCGCGGGCAAACTCCTTCATCGTGGCCATCAGCTCCTCGATCTCCTGTGGAGTGAGCACCGCGGTCGGTTCGTCGAAGATGAGGATCTCGTTGTCGCGGTAGAGCATCTTCAAGATCTCGACGCGCTGCTGCATACCGACCGTGATATCCTCGACCTTGGCGTCAAGGTCGACATTCAGGCCGTAGCGCTTCGAGATCTCCTCGACCTTTTTGCGCGCCTCTTTCTTCTGCAAAAAGCCGCACTTCGTCGTCTCCGCGCCGAGGATGATGTTGTCGAGCACCGTGAAAACGTCCACCAGCTTGAAATGCTGGTGCACCATGCCGATGCCGAGCGCGGTGGCATCGTTCGGGTCCTTGATGGACACGACCTTGCCGTCCTTTTTGATGATGCCCTCCTCCGGCTGATAAAGACCGAAGAGAACCGACATTAAGGTCGATTTTCCCGCGCCGTTTTCACCGAGCAGGGCGTGGATCTCGCCCTTTTTGAGCTGTAAGGTGATGTTGTCATTGGCGATAATACCGGGGAATTTCTTCGTGATATTCAGCATTTCGATCGCATACTGATTCTCCAAGTTTTTCGCCCTCCTTCCGTTTTGATGGCCCGCACGCGCTGCGCTGCGAGGACGGAAACCATAATTACATTATACTATATCACGTTTCCCGATGAAAAGCAAAAGGTTTTCGCATGTCTTTCCCTGTCAGAAATGTGAAAAAGAACGGAAGACCGAAGTCTTCCGTTCTTTTTATGTATGCGCTATTGGGAATTAGCCGCCGATGTAGTTGACGTTGACGTTGGTCAGGCCGCCCTCAGCGGGGTTGGCCATCTCAGAGTTGTTGTCGATGGTGATGTCACCGTTGAGGACCTTCTGGAAGAGGTCTTCATAGTCGGCAACGGAGAAGTTCTCCATGGACCAGGTAGCGGTCGGCAGGCCGACAGCGTTCTCAGCAACGCCCAGGGAGGTGGCAGCATTGCCGATCTCGCCCCAGGTGCCATCGTAAACCTTGGCGATCGCCCACTCGGCAGCATCGCTCAGGCCCTTCATAGCGGAGGTGACGACGGTCTCGGACTCGCTGGACTGGTCGACGTCGACGCCGACGACCTTGCCGTCCTCAGCGGAAGCGGCAGCGGCGACGGACTGGAACATGGAACCGCCGCAGGCGAAGACGATCTCAGTGCCGTTGGAGTACCAGCCGGAGACCATGGTCTGCAGCTCGGGGGAAGCCTGGAAGGAAGCGCCGTACTCCCAGGAGTAGTTCAGGTCGACGGTCTTATCCATTTCCTTAGCAGCGTCGTTGGCGCCCTGAGCAAAGCCCCAGCCGTAACGGATGCAGGCGGGGTTCGTGCCGCCGCCGCCGCCGGTGAAGCCGAGCTTCTCATAGCCTTCCTTGACGACAGCGTAACCGGCGAAGTAGCCGCACTGCTCTTCGTTGAAGGCGATGCCCGCAACGTTGTCAAGGCCGAGGGACCAACCGTCGATGAAGACGAACTTGGTGTCGGTGAATTCCTTAGCGGCCTTCTCGAGGGCCGTGCCCTGCATGAAGCCGGCGCAGACGATGACCTTAGCGCCGCCGTCCACGGCAGCCTTCATGGCGTCGTAACGGTCGTCATCGGTAGCCTGATCGCCGTTGGCGGGCTGATAGTACTTGTAGCTCAGGCCGTTGTTGGCGGCATAGAGCTTCACGCCGTCGAAGGTGCCCTGGTTGAAGGACTTATCCTTCAGCTGGCCGACGTCGGTGACGAACGCGATCTCATACTTGCCGTCTTCGGACGTCATGTTGTCGTCGATATCGTCAGGATTGGTGTAAGTGGTGGTCTCGCCCTGCTGATCGTCAGTGTTGGTGTCGCCCTGATTGTCGTCGGTCTTCTTATCACCGCAGGCAACGAGGGACAGAACCATGACGAGAGCGAGAAGCAGCGCAAAAAACTTCTTCATTCTTCTATCCTTCCTTATTTTTCCGGTCGGCGGCGGGCCGCTCTCCGGTTTATTTTGAAGTGCGGACGCACTTCGTCTGACAGTATAGCAAAAGCAAAGGGGAGAATCAAGTCCGATTCTCCCCGATTTTACTTTTTTTGTGATAATTGATGGGATTCTTTACAAAAAGTCCACACTTTTTACACGTTATTTTCTCAGTCAAGCTTCAGGTCGCCGTCCTTGACCCAGCCAAGGCGTCGGCAGACCATATTGATGAGCGGAGCAAGGATGGCGGGCAGCACGATGGCGACGAGGATGAGGCCCAGCCAGTCAAAGCCCGTTGGGCTCATGGCCGCCGCGCCCTTGGCGACAGCCTCCTCGCTCGGGGAGACCCAGCCCGTCCACACGCCGATGAGGCCGCACAGGCCGCAGGTGCCCATACCGGAGTTGATGGGCGCTCCGTTCATTTCAAGATGGAACACACACGTGGCGATGGGGCCGGTGATGGCCGAGGCGAGCGTCGGCGCGATCCAGACGCGGGGATTTCTGACAATGTTCGGCATCTGGAGCATCGACGTGCCGAGGCCCTGAGAGACAAGGCCGCCCCAGCGGTTTTCCCTAAAGCTCATCACGGCGAAGCCGACCATCTGCGCGCAGCAGCCCGCGACGGCCGCGCCGCCGGCAAGACCCGTCAGGCCCAGCACCGAGCAGATGGCGGCGGAAGAGATCGGCAGCGTGAGCGCGACGCCGACAAGCACAGAGACCGCGATGCCCATCCAGAACGGCTGGAGTTTGGTCGCATTGTCGATGATAATGCCAAATGCCGAGGCCGCCGTGCCGATGGGCGGGGCGATCCACTTGGCAAGCGCGACGCCGACCAGGATGGTCACGGCGGGCGTGACCAAAATGTCGATCTTCGTCTCCTTGCTCACGGCCTTGCCGCACTCGGCGGCAAGGATCGCGATGATGAGCACCGCGAGTGGGCCGCCCGCGCCGCCCTCGGCGTTGGCCGCATAGCCCACCGCCGCGAGGGAGAAGAGCACCATCGGGGGTGCCTGCAGCGCGTAGCCGATGGCAATGGCCATCGCAGGGCCGGAAACGGACATCGCATAGGTGCCGATGTCCGTCAGAAACGGAACGCCCAGCTGCGCGCCGAGCGTCTTGATGATCGTGCCGATGAGCAGCGAGCAGAAGAGGCCCTGCGCCATTGCGCCGAGCGCATCGATGCCGTAGCGCTTGGCCGAAACTTCAATGTTTTTGCGTTTGCAGAACGCTTTGAATTTTTCCATGATATCCTCACAGCCTAAAAATAAAATAGTGTCATGTGCACGTGTCTTGACACGTGCACATGACACTATAATCGCTTGTGTGAGGATTGTCAACCCTTAATTTCCGTTTTCCTCCAGCAGGACGCGCAGTGCGCGCAGCGCACTCTTCGTGCGCTCGAACGCCGCCTCGTCGGGACAGGAGAGCGTGTGCAGGTGGATGCCGTCGGTGAGACTGGACAGCGGCTCCGCCTTTTTGCAGCGCTCAATGAACTGGCTGACCTCGTAGCGGTTCGAAATTTGCAGCGGGCCGGTGAGCTGGCCGTAGATGGGGTGGTCGACGATGACGTCGATGACCGTACAGCCGTTGTCGACGATGGTGTTGAGCTCGGCTTCCATCTCCTGCGGCGTGTGCTTCACGGCAACGCGGCGGACGATGCCGCGCGCCTCCTTCGGCGTCACATAGCCGCGCGGAGTCGCGAGGATTTCCTCGCCCGAGGAGCGCAGCAGCGCGATATCGCCCACGATGATCTGGCGCGAGACGGAGAATTTTTCCGCCAGCGCGGAGGCGCTGACCGGCGCGTCCGCCGCGCGCAGCACGTCGGCAATGGCCTTTCGCCGCTCGTCAGAATGCATTCGCTCTTCCTCCCCTTTTCGCGCAAAAGCGCCAAATTTCGATTACATTTCGTATTATCAAAATCAGAAATTACAGTTCGTTGTCGGATTTTGCCGATTTAATACTCAAAGCAGCTGCCGCCGACGAACTCTCGCACGATGGAGTCGCGCGGGACATAGTCCGTGCGCAGCGACGGCACGGAGTTGACAACGTCCATCAGGTCGCTCAGCCCGTGCTCGGCGATAAACTGATCGTCGAGCTGGCTGTAAAACTCGGGGATCTCCTTCAAATACCGCGCGAGGATGCACGGCTCGTAGTCGTGGAACGTGTCGATGTGGATGCTCGCGTTCGGCTTGTTCGGCATGATGTAGTTGAGCTCGCCGCGGTCGACACTCTCGGCGCGCTCGACGGTCTGACGCAGCGAATGGCCGCGGCCCTGATAGTCGCGGATCATGCGGCGCGCCACGCGCAGCTGCTCGGGACGAACGATGCGGTCCTTGTGCGTGATGATACGCGTACGCGGGGCAACGTAAACGCCCGTAGCTTCGCTTCTGAGCTGGTCGAAAATCAGCGGGTTGAGCATGTGGATGCCCTCGGCGATGATGACGGCGTCCTTGTTGCCCTGCATGGGCTTGTAGCCGCCGACGCCGCCTGCCTTGAAGTCGTAGACCGGCAGCTCCACGAGCTCGCCGTCCATCAGGCGGTGGATATCCTCGATGAGTAAATCGCGGTTCACGCAGTAGGGCGACTCCCAGTCGCTCGCCTCGGGCGGACGCTGATCAAGCGGCAGGAAAAAGTTATCCATGCTGAGCATGCAGACCTTGACGCCGAGGTTTTCGAGGTATTCGCGCAGGCGCATCGCCGTCGTCGTCTTGCCCGAGCCGCTCGGGCCCGTCAGGCAGACGATGGGCTTTTGTCCCTTGTTCATTAAAATGCTCGCCGCGGCGGAGCTGATCTTGTCGTGAAAGACCTCCTCGCAGCGCAGGACGAAGCGGGTGTCGTCCTTCATGTTGGTCACAATGTTTTCAATGTCGATCACGCGCATGGCATGATAATCTCCTTACTTTTTGGATTCTGCCGTCATCTTCACGGCTGTTTCGAGCGCGATTTTCATCATGGCGGTGAAGCTCGTCTGCCGCGCCTCGGGCGAAAGCTCCTCGCCGGTGAGGATATTGTCGGAGATCGAGCAGAGGGAAAGTCCGCGCTTTTTCGTATAGGCGGCGTTGCAGTAGAGGGCGGCGGCCTCCATCTCGATGGCGAGCACGCCCATGTCCGCCCACTTGAGCGACGGGTTCGACGCGTCGTAGAACGTGTCGGACGAGTAGAGGTTGCCGACGTCCATGCGGACGCCGAGCTCCTTCGCCGATTCAACGGCGGCGGAGAGCAGCTGAAAGTCCGCGATGGGGGCAAATGTGCCGCCAAGGCCGTACTGCGCGGCGTAGTTCGAGTTGGTGCACGCACCCATGCCCGCGACCACGTCACCGAGCTTCAAGTCCTTTTGCAGCGCGCCCGCCGAACCCACTCGGATGATGCTCTCGACATCGTACTGTGTGAACAGCTCGTAGGAGTAGATACCGATGGACGGCATCCCCATGCCGCTGGCCATCACGCTGACGGGAACGCCCTTGTAGGTGCCTGTGTAGCCCTGCACGCCGCGGACGTTGTTGACGAGCTTTGGTTCATCTAAAAATGTTTCGGCGATGAACTTCGCGCGCAGCGGGTCGCCGGGCATCAGAACGGTCTTGGCGAAGTCGCCCTTTTTCGCGCTGTTATGCGGAGTCGGCATATTGAGCCCTCCCCTTTCTTAAAGTTCGCCCTTGGCCTCGAGCTCCTTGACGGCCTTGACGATGCGGGACGTGCCGAGGCGGTCGGCGCCGAGCTTGAGGAAGTCTTCGGCATCCTGCAGACTCGCAATGCCGCCGGCGGCCTTGATCTTCTTGCCGTTGGTCATGTGGGCGGCCATGAGGGCGACGTCCTCACGGGTCGCGCCGCCGCCGGCAAAGCCCGTGGAGGTCTTGATATAGTCGGCGTGAGAATTGGAGACGACCTCGCAGAGCTTGATCTTCTCTTCGTCGGTGAGCAGGCAGGTCTCGATGATGACCTTTAAGATGTTGCCGTGGCAGGAGATCTTGACGGAGTTGATCTCCTGAAGGATCTTGTCGTACTGGCCTTCCTTGACCCAGCCGAGGTTGATGACCATGTCGATCTCGGTCGCGCCGTCAGCGACGGCGGACTCGGCCTCCATGCACTTGATGCCGCTGGGCGTGTAGCCGTTGGGGAAGCCGATGACCGTGCAGATGGGCAGCTGGCCAAAGCCGTAGTGCTGCTGCTCGGCAACATAGTGTGCGGCGTGGTTCACATAGGTCTGCGGGATGCAGACGCTCGCGCAGCCGTATTTGATGCCGTCGTCACAGATCTGCTTGATGTCCTCCCAGGTGGCGGTCTGCTTGAGGAGGGTATGGTCAACGTGCTTGAGAATTTTCTTAACGTCCATGATATATTTCCTTTCTGTCGTTGAAAGCGTATTTGATCAAAAATCGTTTTATTTTAGCATGTTTCCGCGCTTTTGTCTACCGTTTCGGCAGGTCTCTTACAGTGCGCTGCCGAAATACTCCGTCATCGCGCGGATCAGGAATTCATAGTCCTGCACGCCCGCGGTCTCCCACGAAGAGTGCATCGCGAGCTGGGGCAGGCCGATGTCCACCGTGCTGACCGGCACGAGCGTGTCGGAGATCGAGCCGAGCGTCGAGCCGCCGGCAAGGTCGGAGCGGTTCGACATGACCTGCGTGGGAACGCCTGCGTTTTCGCACACGGCGCGGAAAACAGCGCAGGAGCGGCCGTCGGTCGCGTAACGCTGGTTGGCGTTGAATTTGATGACGACGCCCTCGTTCATATACGGGCAGTTGTCGGGGTCGGCGTATTCACCGTGGTTAGGGTGCTGGGCGTGCGCGTTGTCCGCCGAGACGAGGAAGCTGCGCGCGAGCATCATCTGGAGCTCCTGCTCGTCCTTTCCGAGGCACAGGGCGATGCGGCGCAGCGTGTCGCGCAGGAACGTCGAGCCCGCACCCTGCTTGGTGGACGAGCCGACCTCTTCATTGTCGAAAATGCAGCAGACGGCGATATTTCCGCTCTCTTTCGCCGCAAGGAAGCCCTCGAGGCAGCCGCAGGCACACTCGAGATCGTCGAGCTTGGGAGAAAGGATGTACTCCTCGTTCTCGCCAAGCAGCGTCCCCTCGCCGCGGCAGTAGAGGAACAGGTCGCTGCCGAGGATGTCGTTTTCTGCAACGTCCGCAGCTTTGGCGACGATGGGCAGGATGCCGCCGCTGTCTTTACCGCCGAGCAGCGGCAGCGTGTCGATATTCGCGAGGTACTTCATGCCGTCGTTCGCCGTGCGGTTCATGTGGATGGCGACATTGGGAATGACGAGCAGGTCACGGTCGACGCTCACGAGTTTTTCGACAATCTCGCCGTTTGCGCGCACGAAGACGCGGCCCGCGACGGAGAGTGGGCGGTCGAACCACGTGGACATCAGCATGCCGCCGTATTTTTCGGTCGAGAGCTGGACATAATGCGCGCTGCGGCGGTCGGGATGCTCTTTTAAACGGAACGCTGGCGAGTCGGAGTGCGCCGCAGCCATGGTAAAGCCGCCGTTGAGCGTCTTTGGCACGCGGAAGGCGATGGTGCTCGAGCCGTTGCGGCGGACGAAATACTTCCCGCCGGGGGCTACCTCCCAGCGTTCGCGTTCGGAAAGCTCGGTATAGCCGTTTGCGAGGAGCTTTTGGCGGATGTTCTCGGTCACATGGTAGCAGGTGGGGCTATTTTTGATAAAATGCAGCAGTTCTCTTGCCGGTGCATGTTGCATGGTGATGTCCTCCACAGTTTATTTTTGTTTGGCGGTATTATAGCACATGTCATGCTTCTCGGCAAGCGGACACTCCCTCTGTGCCGTACAAAACAGGGGCAGCATTTGTGCATTTGTCCATATTTGGTGGAATTATAGTTGATTCTTTTATCGAAATCCTTTATAATACAGTTGATTTCCGTCCCCCTCCCGCATCGAGCGGGCTTTTGTTTGCGCTCTTAAGCCGGAAGGAGGCTATTTCTATGAACGAATCCTCTTCTCCCGCGCCAGTTCCGGTCTCACCGCTGTGGACGCGGGATTTCACTATCATCACATTGGGCAGCGTGATCTCGATGCTGGGCAATTCGATGTCCGGCTTCGCGCTGAGCCTGCTTGTGCTGGACTACACGGGCTCGAACCTGCTCTATGCCATCTATATTGCGACATTTACGCTGCCGCAGATCGTCATGCCGATCTTCTCGGGCGCGATCCTCGACCGCTTTTCGCGCAAGAAGACGATCTACACGCTGGACTTCCTTTCCTCCGGGGTCTACCTTGTCGCTGCGCTGATCCTGAGCCGCGGCTGGTTCAGCTTTCCGATGCTCGCGGTCTTCTGCTTTATCATCGGTTCGATCAACAGCATCTACTATGTCGCCTACGACAGCTTCTATCCCCTGCTGATCTCTGAGGGGAACTACTCCAAGGCCTACTCCATCGCGAGCGTGCTGGAGACGCTCTCGGCGCTCATCATCCCGATCGCAACGTACTTTTATAATCTCTTCGGCATTGCGCCGCTGCTCGGCATCAACGCGCTGTGCTTCTTCATCGCCGCGACGGCGGAGACGCAGATCCGCGCCGAGGAACACTACATCGAAAAGCAGCGTGCCGCGCTCGCGCTCGAAGAGCAGCATTCCTCGGGCCGCCAGCTCCTGCGCGACATCAAAGAGGGCTTTCGCTATCTGATGAGTGAAAAGGGGCTTCTGCGCGTGGCCATCTATTTCACATTCAGCATGCTGGCCTCGGGCGCGTCGCAGGTCATCACGCTGCCGTACTTCAAGTCGACATTCGATAACGGCGAATACATCTATATGTTCGTCTGGGGCATGGCGATCTTCGGCCGCGCCATCGGCGGCGGCATTCATTATAAAATCAAGCTGCCTGTGCAGCATAAGTATTCCATTGCCCTGATGGTTTATGTCGTCATCTCGCTGTGTGAGGGCTTCTATCTCTACTGCCCGCTGCCGGTGATGATGGTCTCGTGCTTTTTAACGGGTATCCTCGGCGTGACGAGCTACACCATCCGCATCTCCGCCACGCAGAGCTACGTGCCCGACGAGAAAAAGGGCCGCTTCAACGGCGCGTTCAACATGCTCAACACCGTCGGCAGCTTCACGGGCAATCTGCTCGCGGGTGCGCTGGTGGCGTTTCTCCCCGTGCGCGGCGTGCTGACGGGCTTTATGCTCGTCACGGCGGCCGCGGCGGTCGTCGTCATCGGCGGCGGACGCAAGGACGTGTCCGCGATCTATAACCGGCAAGAATAAGAAATGTAACAATAAAAATTTGATGGAGGAAACAACATGAAATTTTCCGAAATGACCTACACCCGCCCCGATCCCGCGGCGAGCAAGCAGCAGCTTTCCGCGCTGACGGCGGAACTCAAGGCCGCCAAGAGCTATGAGGAAGCGCGCAAGGTGTTCCTTTCGCAGCAGGAGCTGATGAGCCACATCTCCACCGCCGCGACGCTTGCGAGCATCCGCCACTCGATCGACACACGAGACAAATTCTACGACGGCGAGGAAAAATTCTGGAACAACTTCAACCCCGAGCTGGAGGAATACAATCAGGCGTGGACGGCGGCGATGCTCGAAAGTGCCTTCCGCGCGGACTTTGAGAAGGAATACGGCGATCTGATGTTCGTCAACGCCGAGATCGCGCTCAAGACCTTCTCCCCCGCCATCATTCCTGAATTGCAGCAGGAAAACGACCTGACGCAGGAGTATGAAAAGCTGCTCGCCTCGGCGCAGATCCCGTTCGAGGGCAAGGTCTACACCCTCTCGCAGCTCTCCCCGTTCAAGACCTGCGCTGACGATGAAAAGCGCCTTGCCGCGTGGAAGGCCGAGGGCCAGTGGTACAAGGACAATCAGGCAAAATTCGACGAGCTCTACGACAAGCTCGTGCATCTGCGCGACGCGATGGGCAAAAAGCTCGGCTACGAGGGCTATACCACGCTCGGCTACTACCGCATGGGCCGCAACTGCTATACGAAAGACGACGTCGAGAAGTTCCGCGAGGCGGTCGTCAAGTATCTCGTTCCCGTGGCGGACAAGGTGTACCGCGAGCAGGCCAAGCGCCTGGGCAAGCAGTATCCGATGAGCTTTGCCGACAACGCGCTCGAATTCCGTTCCGGCAATCCCCGCCCCGCGGGCACGCCGGACGACATTCTCGCCCAGGGTATGAAGTTCTACAGCGAGCTCTCGCCTGAGACGAAGGAGTTCTTCGAAACGATGCTGCGCGACGAGCTGCTCGACGTGCTCTCGACCGAGGGCAAGCAGGCGGGCGGCTACTGCACGAGCATCATGGACTATCAGGTGCCGTTCATCTTCGCCAACTTCAACGGCACGCAGCACGACGTCGAGGTCGTGACGCACGAGGCCGGTCACGCCTTCGAGGCCTGGACGAACCGCAAGCGCATCCCCATCGACTACATCTGGCCGAGCATGGAGGCCTGCGAGGTCCACTCGATGTCTATGGAGTTCTTCGCAGAGCCCTGGGCGGACGGCTTTTTCGGCCCCGACGCGAAAAAGTTCCTCTACAGCCACCTCTCCGGCGCGCTGACGTTCATCCCCTACGGCACGATGGTCGACCACTTCCAGCACATCGTGTATGAAAAGCCCGAAATGACGCCCGCCGAGCGCCACGCCGTTTGGAAGGAGCTGCTCGGCGTCTACATGCCGTGGATGAAGCTTGACGGCGAGATCCCGTTCTACTCCGAGGGCATGGGCTGGCAGCGCCAGCACCACATCTATTCGAGCCCCTTCTATTATATTGACTACTGCCTTGCCCAGACCGTGGCGCTCGAATTCTGGGCGATGATCCGCAAGGACGTGGGGAACGCCTGGCAGCACTACATGGCCTACACCGTGCAGGGCGGCAGCCGGACGTTCACCGACCTTCTCAAAAACGCCGGCCTTGAAAGTCCGTTTGACGAAGCGTGCCTTCGCGGCGTGTGCGCCGAGGCGGAGAAGGCCCTCGCGGACTTTGACCTCACGGGCATCGAATAATGGGTGAACAGCACAAAAAGCACAGCCGCCGCGAGCACCTGAACGACTTTCATCTGAACATCGCGGGCGAATATGTTTACGATGGGGCACTCTACGCCTGCCAAAACGATGATGCAAAGCAGCGCAGATCTAAGCGCGCCGTGTGGGGAATGGCAGCCATTCTGACCGTTGCGGTCGCCGCGGGCGGGTGCATTCCTGCGCCGGGGATGCAGAACTGTTTTTACGTTCTGCTCCCCTACCTCGGCGAGTTTCTGGCGGCGGGAAGCGTCATCTGGGCGCTCGTAAAGCTCGGAATGGACTGGAGCGCGGTGCGCGAGTACAACTACAAAAAAAGCGTGGCCGTTCTGCCCGTGCGAACGGCGGTCACGGCGGTCTTTTCTCTTCTCGGCGTCGTGTGCGAATTGATCTTCTTTTTCGTCAATGACCACGCAGGACAGACGTTTTTCGCGCTGCTCTATGTCCTGCTGAAGCTGATAGCCCTACTGAGTGTCCTTGTTCTGCGCGCCGAAATTATGCAGGCAGAATGGGACAAATTGCCTAAAAAAGATAACTTCTAAGATTTTACTCTGTACAATGTTCATCTTTTCATGCTATAATTAAATAAATTCTATGCGCTGTTTTTCGGCGCACAAATGTCCATAGGCGGCGCACTTCCCTTTCCGCGCGTGTATACGCGCGGGCATCTTACTTTGTGCTGCACGGGGCGACCCGTTTTGGCAAAAATTTATAAAGGAGTAGATTCAATGAAAAGAACACTTGCACTGATCCTTTCTCTGGTCATGTGTCTTGGTCTTCTGGCCGGCTGCGGCGACAAGAAGACGGACGACGGCCAGACCGACGGCAAGACGCTTGTTGTCGGCACGCAGAACTTCGACGGTAAGTTCTCCCCCTTCTTCTATACCAATGACTATGAAAACCAGGTCATGGGTATGGTCTTCGACGGTCTGTTTCTCGTCGACCGCGAGGGCTCTGTCGTCCTCAAGGGCATCGAGGGCGACGTCCGTCCCTACAACGGCACCGACTATACTTACAAGGGCATTGCCGACTGCGACATCGTTGAAAACAGCGACGGCACGGTCGACTACAACATCACGCTGAAAGAGGGCGTCAAGTTCTCCGACGGTGAGGAAATGACCATCGACGATGTCATCTTCTCTTACTATGTCCTGCTTGACCCCGCTTATGACGGCGTTTCCACGCTGTACTCCCTGCCCATCAAGGGTCTGGAAGCCTATCGCAGCGGTATGGAGACTGTGCAGAACCTGATCCTCGCCGCCGGTCCTGACGCCTACGCCGCCAACGACTTCTACACCGAAGAGCAGTACAACGCTTACTGGACCGCCTTCAACGCCGCCGGCGTGAAGTTCGCCCAGGAGATCCTTGACTACGTGGTCGCCGCCGGTTACGCCACCGCTGACGACTCCGTCGCCGCGCAGGCTGGCAACTGGGGCTTCGAGCTCGCCGATGACGCGACCGTCGAAGACTTCTGGGCTGCCATCGTTGCTAAGTACGGCTACGACATCTCCGATGACGGTATCAACGCCGAGACCGCCGGCACCAGCATCTCCTCCTTCCTCGAGGCTGAGCTGGGCGACGCCTACACCGACTATACCGTCGCCGTCCAGACCGGCGAGTCCGCTCCCAACGTTGCCGGTATCGTCAAGACCGGTGACTACTCCATGACCGTCACCCTCACCGAGGTCAACGCCACCGCCATCTATCAGCTCCCCGTCACCGTGTGCCCCATGCACTACTATGGCGAGACTGACAAGTATGACTACGACAACAACATGTTCGGCTTTGTCAAGGGCGATCTGTCCCACGTCAAGTCCGTGACCTCCACCCCCATCGGCTCCGGCCCGTACACCTTCGAGGGCTGGTCCAACGGTGCTGTCACCCTGCAGAAGAACCCGACCTACTGGAAGGGCGAGCCCAAGATCGACACCGTCATCTGGCGCGAGATGCAGGACGTCGATAAGATCCCCGGCGTTGTCTCCGGCACGATCGACATCACTGACCCCTCCTACTCCAAGGAAGCTGCCGAGCAGATCAAGGAAGCCAACTCTAACGGTGAGATCTCCGGCGATACCATCCAGACCGACCTCGTCGCCAACCTCGGCTACGGCTATGTCGGCTTCAACGCCAACCGCGTGAAGGTCGGCGACGGCAACGGCGGTGATGAGGCCTCCAAGGATCTGCGTAAGGCCATCGCCACGGTTATCGCCGTTTACCGCGATGTCGCTGTCGACTCCTACTACGGTGAGTTCGCCAACGTCATCAACTACCCCATCTCCGACACCTCCTGGGCCGCTCCGCGCGTTACCGATGAGGGCTACAAGGTCGCCTTCTCCGTTGACGTCAACGGCAACGACATCTACACCGAAGGCATGAGCGCCGACGACAAATACGCCGCCGCCAAGCAGGCCGCTCTCGGCTACTTCGAGGCTGCCGGCTACACCGTCGCTGACGGCAAGATCACCGCTGCTCCCGCCGGCGGCCGCATGGACGCTGAAGTCATGGTCGGCGGCGGCGGCACGGGCGACCACCCCTCCTTCATGGCTCTGACCCTCGCGTCCGATGCCCTCAAGGAGATCGGCTTCAACCTGATCGTCTCCGATATGTCCAACTTCAGCGAGATGACCAACGCGATCAACGCCGGTACTGCCGACATGTTCGCCATGGCATGGCAGGCCACGCCCGACCCGGATATGTTCCAGATCTATCACAGCCAGGGCGGCTCCAACGAGAAGTCCTACTGGATCAAGGATGCCGACCTCGATGAGCTCATCATGATGGCTCGTCAGTCCACCGACCAGACCTACCGCAAGACCCTGTATAAGCAGTGCCTTGACATCGTGGCCGACTGGGCGGTCGAGATCCCCATCTATCAGCGCCAGAACTGCGTGATCATCTCCGCCAAGCGTGTCAACCTCGACACCGTGACGCCTGATATCACCACCTACTGGGCCTGGTACAACGACATCGAGCTGCTCGACCTGCAGTAAGCTCCGTCGCTGCACAAAAACGTTACTTAGGCGCATGGCTACCCTGCGGCTTTTGCCGCGGGGTAGCCTGCCTCAGGCACATCTGCTTATGATCCAAATGCCCCGGTGCATCGGAGCATTTGGCTGATATGCAGAGAGAGACATATCAAACCCGAAACGGCGACAAGGCCCCGGGCGCGGGGCGGCCGTTATCAAAAAACGGAGGGATTCTATGCGCAAATATCTGGTAAAACGCCTGCTGCTGTCGGTGGTGATCCTCTTTTTTGTGACATTCATCATCTACGTGCTCATGCGCTGCCTGCCCAGTTCCTACGTGGAGAATATGGCGCGGCAGCTCTCGCAGGCTCCCGGCTCCAAGCCCTATGAGGAGTGGCTGGCACAGCTCAACGCACAATACGGTCTGGACCTGGGCCTCATCCCCGGCTTTTTCGTCCAGCTCAAGAACCTGTGCACCGGCAACTTCGGCGACAGCTGGAAGTATACCGTGCCCGTCATCCAGAAGTTCAACGAGGTCATCTGGGTCTCGTTCATCATGGGCGCTATCTCGCTCGTGTTCGAGCTTCTCATCGCGGTGCCGCTCGGCATCGTGGCCGCCACCAAGCAGTACAGCGTGACTGACTACACCGTCACGACGGTCGCACTGCTGGGTATGTCGCTGCCAACGTTCTTCTTCGCGACGCTCTTAAAGCTCATCTTCTCGGTCAAGCTCGGCTGGTTCGACCTTGTCGGCCTGACGGGACGTGACTTCAACTCCCTCAGCCAGTTTGGTCAGATCCTCGATATGGCAAAGCATCTGGTGCTGCCCATCGTGACGCTGGTGTTCATTTCCATCGGCTCGTGGATGCGCTATGTGCGCACGAACATGCTCGAGGTGCTCAACGCCGACTACATCCGCACCGCCCGCGCCAAGGGTCTTTCCGAGCACAAGGTCATCTATCACCATGCCTTCCGCAACACGCTTATTCCGCTCGTGACATTCATCGGCGGCTCGCTGCCCGGTCTTTTTGCCGGCGCGCTGATCACAGAGACGCTGTTTGCCATCCCCGGCATCGGCTACATCTCGTATAACGCGATGGTCGCGGGCGATATTCCCTTCTCCATGTTCTATATGACGTTCCTGGCGATCCTGACCCTGCTGGGCAACCTGATCTCCGACATCCTGTACGCGGTGGTCGACCCCCGCGTGCGCATCGCGTAAGAAAGGAGGCGCTAATCCATGTCTGAAGAAAAGAAGATCAACGATCAGCAGGAGAGCGGCTCCCCCGAGCAGCTTTCCCTCAACGACGACCGCCGCGTCAAGGTCCTTTCCCCGGGCACGCTGGTCGCCAAGCGCTTTTTCCGCAACCGCCTCGCAGTCGTGGGTCTGACGATCCTCGCCGTGATGTTCATTTTCTCTTTCATCGGCGGCCTCATCAGCCCCTACGGGCAGGACGAGGTCTTCTACCGCGACGATATCCAGCTCAAGGAATACGCCGCCATGAGCGAGAACACCGAGTACCGCTATCTCGTGGCCGACGGCCAGGAGTTCGGCACGATCCTCCAGGCGCAGCTCACGCTGCACATGGGCAAGGACGACAGCTTCTCCTACAAGGGTGTCACCTACGACGTGACCGAGGAGGGCGACTCGCTCTACTCCGTCTCGAGCGGCGGCAGGCTCCTTGCCATCGCCTATAAGGACATCATCAGCTCGAACGACCCCAGCCAGAAGTTCGGCTTCAACTTCAGCTTCAGCGCCCTTAAGGCGCACGCCAACGGCGAAGCGGAGTTCACGGCCGACGGCAAGACCTATACGCTTGATGAAGACAGCGTCATGCTGAATGGCGAGGAGATCGCCTACATCAGTCGCTTTGTCATCCAGTCCAAGGTCAGCGGCACGGTCATCAGCAAGGACTTCAAAGAGCGCGTGCAGCAGGCCGTCGAAAACGGTGAGACCGAGTACACCTATGTGAACGACGCCGGTCAGGAGCGCGAGATCAAGCTTGAATACAATCCCGCCAAGTACCAGTGGTCGATCAAGGAGGGCACGTCCACCCGCGTGTTCGACGCCTATTCCTTCCCCAGCTCCGCGCACTGGCTCGGTACGGATAAAAACGGTATGGATATGCTCACCCGCCTGATGTACGGCGGCCGCGTGTCGCTGATGATCGGCTTCATCGTCGTCATCATCTCCGCGGCGCTCGGCGTGGTGCTCGGCGGCGTCTCCGGCTACTTCGGCGGCTGGGTCGATAACCTCATCATGCGTATCGTCGATATCTTCTACTGCATCCCCTCCACCCCGCTCATCATCATTCTGGGCGCAGCGATGGACGGCATGCGCGTCGACCCACAGATCCGAATGCTCTACTTAATGCTGATCTTGGGCTTCCTCGGCTGGCCGGGTATCGCCCGTCTCGTCCGCGGCCAGATCCTCTCTCTGCGCGAGCAGGAGTTCATGACCGCGACGGAGGCCTGCGGCATCAGCGTTTCGCGCCGCATCTTCCGCCACCTGATCCCCAACGTCATCCCGCAGCTCATCGTCAACTGCACGATGAGCCTCGGCTCCACCATCATCACCGAGGCAACGCTCAGCTTCCTCGGCCTCGGCGTCAAGTTCCCGTTCGCCTCCTGGGGCAACATCATGAACGACGTTTCCAACTCTTACGTCCTCACGAGCTACTGGTTCATCTGGATCCCCGCCGGCATCTGCCTGATGCTGACGGTCCTCGGCTTCAACTTCGTCGGCGACGGTCTGCGCGACGCGTTCGACCCGAAGATGAAGCGCTGAGAAAGGAGGGAATTTGAATGGCTAAGAAGCATAATGACGGCTATCTTTCCGCAAAGGAATCCCGCCGCATTTCCAAAGAAAACCGCAAGATCACAAATGCGCTCGAAAAGAAGCGCAAGCGCAAGAACGTTCCCGAATCCGAGTATCTGACCGAGATGCACGACCCCAACAACGCGGTCGAATTCGACAACCTGCACACCTACTTTTTCACCGACACGGGCGTTGTCAAGTCGGTCGACGGCGTCACGTTCTCCGTGCCCATCGGCAAGACTGTCGGCGTCGTCGGCGAGTCCGGCTGCGGCAAATCGGTCACGAGTTTGTCGCTCATGCAACTTTTGCAGCGCCCGCAGGGTCAGGTCGTGGAAGGCGAAATTCGCCTGAACCTCGGCAGCAAGGCCTACGACGTCACGAAGGCGCCTGACAGCGTCATGCAGCACTTACGCGGCAACTACATCTCCATGATCTTCCAGGAGCCGATGACCGCGCTGAACCCCGTGTTCCGCATCGGCGACCAGGTCGACGAGGTGCTGGCCCTGCACAACGAAAAGGGCCACGACGAAGCGCAGATCAAGGCGCGCACCATTGAGCTCCTTGAAATGGTCGGCATTGCCAACAGCGAGGGCGTTTACAAGATGTTCCCGCACGAGCTCTCCGGCGGTATGCGCCAGCGCGTCATGATCGCCATGGCGCTTGCGTGCAGCCCGAAGCTCATCATCGCCGACGAGCCCACCACGGCGCTCGACGTGACGATCCAGGCGCAGATCCTCGACCTTCTGCGCAATCTGAAGGATCAGATCAATTCCTCGATCATGTTCATCACGCACGACCTCGGCGTCATCGCCGAAATGGCGGACTATGTGGTCGTCATGTACGCTGGCCGCATCGTCGAGCAGGGCACGGCGGAGGAGATTTTCGCCCATCCCGCACACCCCTACACCATCGGCCTCATGGCCTCCAAGCCGGTCGTGGGCCGTCAGGTCGACAAGCTCTACTCCATCCCCGGCAAAGTGCCGAACCCCATCAACATGCCGAACTACTGCTATTTCAAGGACCGCTGCGAAATGTGCGTGAACGGCTGCGAGGGCGACTACCCGTGCGAGGTCAGCATCTCGCCGACGCACAAGGTGAGCTGCTACCGCTATTACGACGGCAAGCGCCCCGACCTTGAGGGGGTCGTGGAGGAAGAGCTGGCCGAGGGCAAGGAAAACGGAAAGGAGGGTGAATAAGATGCCGTTTTGGAAAGCCGGTAAGAACGACGATCAGGTCCTCGATGAACTGAAGGAAACGCAGAAGCAGAATGCCGATGAATTTGTCAAGAAGCAGGAGCACGCCGATGAGGCGCAGAAGTCCTCACTCATCATCGACAACAATTTCACCCCCGTGGAATACGACCCGCAGTACATCCTGCAGGTCAATCACCTCAAGAAATACTTCCCGATCAAGGGCGGTATGGTGTCGAAGACGGTCGGCTATGTCAAGGCCGTCGACGGCGTCACGTTCAATTTAAAGCGCGGCACGACGATGGGCCTTGTCGGTGAGTCCGGCTGCGGCAAGACGACCACGGGCCGCACGATCCTGCGCCTGTATGACTCCAAGTCCGGCGGTCAGGTGCTCTTCAACGGGCAGGAGGTCTACGACCTCTCCCACAAGGAGCTGCGCGCCCTGCGCACGAAGATGCAGATCATCTTCCAGGACCCGTTCTCTTCGCTCTCCCCGCGTATGCCGGTCGGCGAGATCATCGGCGAGGCCGTGCGCGAGCACAACCTTGTCCCGAAGGCGGAATTCGACGATTATATCGATCAGGTCATGGACAACTGCGGCTTACAGCCGTTCCACAAGGACCGCTACCCGCACGAATTCTCCGGCGGTCAGCGCCAGCGTATCTGCATCGCGCGTGCGCTCGCGCTCAACCCTGAGTTCATCGTCTGCGACGAGCCGGTCTCCGCACTCGACGTGTCCATCCAGGCGCAGATCATCAACCTGCTGAACGAATTGCAGGATAAATACAAGCTGACGTACCTCTTCATCAGCCACGACCTCTCCGTTGTCGAGCACATCTCCGACACCGTCGGCGTCATGTACCTCGGCAACCTTGTGGAGTACGGCGCGAAGGAAGATATCTTCCGCAACCCGCTCCACCCCTACACGAAGGCGCTCTTCTCCGCCATCCCCATCCCCGACCCGAAGGTGAAGATGAACCGCATCGTGCTCGAGGGCTCCATCCCCTCCCCTGCCAATCCGCCCAAGGGCTGCAAATTCCACACCCGCTGCGCCAACTGCATGGCCTGCTGCAAGGAGGAAGCACCCGTCCAGCGCGAGATCGAGCCGGGCCACTTCGTGTGCTGCCACCTGTACGATATGTGATGAAGAAGGACGACTTCTACGAGGAGGACGACGGCCGCACGATCGCCGACATGAGCGGCATCGAACGCCAGCCGACCTTTCTCCCGCACTTTCACCGCAAGCGCAGCGACTTTTCCGCGCCCGACGCGCCCCGTGCGAACGACCGCCCGTGGGAAAGCGTTGCCGGTGAGCTGACGCGCGAGGAGCGCAATGCCGCCATCCGCGGCGCGCTCAAGGCGGGACTGCTGATCGCAGGTGTGTATATCCTCGCCGCTGCGGCGCTAATCGTCGCGATGCAGCTGCTCTGGTCTTAAATATGGAAAAAGGAAGACTCTTTCGAGTCTTCCTTTTTTATTTTTCTGCACGGCAACGACAAATAGCTCTCTTTTCTTCGGATTTCAGATTGTTTTTATCTTTATTCTATGATATACTGGGTGAGTTGTATGTCGTAAAAAAGAGAGGAGATTCTTCATGGATCATAAAAGAGGTTCCTTTTCCGGCAAGATTGGCTTTGTCCTTTCGGCTGCGGGCGCGTCCGTCGGCCTCGGAAACATCTGGCGCTTTCCTTATCTGGCCGCCAAATACGGCGGCGCTATTTTCCTGCTGGTATACATCATTCTGGCGATGACCTTCGGCTACACGATGATCATTGCGGAGACTTCGATCGGCCGCATGACCGGCAAGAGCCCTGTCGGCGCTTACAAGTCCTTCAGCGATAAGCCTGCGCTGCGCGTGAGCGGCTGGATCAACGCCATCATTCCGATTCTGATCGTCCCCTACTACTCCGTCATCGGCGGCTGGGTCATCAAATATCTGGCGGAATACCTGATGGGTGAGGCGCACCTCGTCGCGGAGGACGGCTATTTCTCGTCCTTCATCTCCAACGGCGTGTCCTCGGAGCTTTGCTTTCTGATTTTCACGGCCATGACGCTGGCGATCATCTTCGCGGGCGTGGAAAACGGCATCGAGCGCGTCTCCAAGATCATGATGCCCATTCTCGTGGTGCTGTCGCTGATCATCGCCGTGTATTCCGTGACCCGCCCCGGTGCGCTGGAGGGCGTCAAGTACTTCCTTGTGCCCAATCTTGACAACTTCTCCTGGATGACGGTCGTCTCCGCCATGGGGCAGATGTTTTATTCCCTGTCCATCGCCATGGGCATTCTCATCACGTTCGGTTCCTACATGAAAAAGGACATCTCGATCGAAAGCTCCACCCGCAATGTCGAGGTCTTCGACACGGCCATCGCCATCATGGCGGGCCTGATGATCATCCCCGCGGTGTTCGCCTTCTCCGGCGGCGATCCCAGCGCGCTGAAGGCCGGCCCCTCGCTGATGTTCATCACCATCCCGAGGGTCTTTGATTCCATGGGCTTTGGCACGGTGATCGGCATTGCGTTCTTCCTGTTAGTGCTGTTCGCCGCGCTGACGAGCTCCATCGCGCTGACGGAAAGTGCCGTCTCCACCTTACAGGATGAGCTGCACTGGAGCCGCAGAAAGGCCACGAGCATCATGGGAGTCTCCATGATCCTCCTCGGAAGCCTCTCCAGCCTGGGCTACGGCCCGCTGGCAAATGTCACCGTGATCGGCATGCAGTTTTTGGACTTCTTCGATTTCCTGACCAACTCCGTGATGATGCCCATCGCGGCCATCGCAAGCTGCATCCTCGTCTCCCGCGTCATCAGCGTCGACCGCATCGCGGACGAGGTCACGCTGAACGGCGCGCCCTTCCGCAGAAGAAAGGTCTTCAACGCCATGATCCGCTTCCTGTGCCCGTTCTTCGCGGCGATCATTTTGATCAGCTCGATCGCCAGCGCGTTCGGCTGGATCTCGATGTAAATAGTCGCGCTTCATAAGCGCGAGGAATAAGTGCAGCGTCGTAGGCGCTGCGGCCTGCTCCCTGCGACCTGCAGGGGTGCGGATAAATAAGGGAGGGGTATCTCTTTTTCAAAAAGAGATACCCCTCCCTTATACCCTCCCAGAGAAAATTTGCATTTCAAGCGTGCAGCTCGAAGAGCTGCGGCGCTTGCCGATCGCTACTTGCTGCGCGTAGCGAAGCCGCGTTGAGCGCTGCTATACGACTTGCCTCTGCTCCTACTACCCGCTGTTGCGCAGCCGTTGGCGGCTCTGCTGCCTTACGGATGCGGCACACCCCTTGCGGGTGCCGCTCTGCCCATCTTGTAGAAGTGCGCAGTAATTCCCGTCTACCGCCAGTCTCCACAATGCGGCGAGCGAAGCAATGCCGCATTCGGCAAGCAGTCTGCCGCCAAGCAAACGTCACTCGCGCCTCACGATAGTAAGGCGCGGTTGAGAGCGGTAACGACTCGCAGGGATTCATGGCGAAGCCATGTACACCGCACCCGATTGCGCAGCGCGTGCAGCCATTCAAGCTACAAACTGCCAATGCCGGAGGTCGAGGGGCCCTCCCCTCGCCTTTCTCTGGGGGATTCAAAGGGGGTATTCTCTTCGGAAAGAGAATGCCCCCTTTGGTGTCGCGGCGTGCACGCCGCTCTCCCTCCCGCGCTTACGCGGGAAAAGGTGCAGCCCTTTCGGGCTATCCTTCCCTCCGCGCGGCGCGCGGAAAGCACCTGCGCCCCTGCGGGCGCAAAAAAAGAGCACCCTTACGGGTGCTCTTTTTCAAATCGCTGAAAATTAGCCGAACAGGGACATCAGGACGCCTGCGGCGATAGCGGAACCGATAACACCTGCAACGTTCGGGCCCATGGCGTGCATGAGCAGGAAGTTGGAGGGGTTCTCCTTCTGGCCGACGACCTGAGAAACACGGGCGGCCATAGGAACGGCGGAAACGCCGGCGGAACCGATCAGCGGGTTGATCTTTTCCTTCAGGAACAGGTTCATGAGCTTGGCCAGCAGCACGCCGCCCGCGGTGCCGAAACCGAACGCGACGATACCCATTGCCATGATCTCAAGGGTCTGAACGGAAAGGAAAGTGGTGGCGGTGGCGGTAGCACCGACGGTGAAGCCGAGGAAGATGGTGACGATGTTCATCAGCTCGTTACCGGCGGTCTTCTGCAGACGGTCCACAACGCCGGACTCCTTGAACAGGTTACCGAGCATCAGGCACGCGATCAAAGGAGCGGCAGAGGGAACGAGCAGCGCCACGAACACGGTGATCATAATGGGGAAGATGATCTTCTCGCGCTTGCTGACCTGACGCAGCGGGCGCATGACAATGCGGCGCTCTTCCTTGGTGGTCAGAGCCTTCATGATGGGGGGCTGAATGACCGGGACGAGGGCCATGTAAGAATAAGCGGCAACGGCGATAGGACCGAGCAGCTCGGGAGCGAGACGGGAGGTGACGAAGATCGCGGTCGGGCCGTCAGCGCCGCCGATGATACCGATGGAGGCGGACTGGCTGTAGGTGAAGCCCATCAGCTGGGTGCCGACATAGGTCATGAAGATACCGAGCTGAGCGGCAGCGCCGAGCAGCAGGGACTTGGGGTTCGCGATCAGGGGACCGAAGTCGGTCATCGTGCCGACGCCCATGAAGATCAGGCAGGGGTAGATGCCGAGCTTAACGCCGAGGTACAGAACGTCGAGCAGACCGAGGCTAACGGTGCTGCCGACCGCCCACGGGGCAAGCACCGCATCGGCTACACCGGCTTCCGACATCTCTGTCAGGAATTCCTGCGTGATGGGCGCTCCTCCGAAGAGGTCCCAGTGGACATGTCCTCCGGCGAACAGGATCTCGTGGAACATGTCCGCACCGGGAAGGTTGGTGCACAGCATACCGAACGCGATGGGCAGGAGCAGCAGCGGCTCAAAGCCCTTCACGATGGCCAGATACAGCAGGACAAAGGAAATGGCAATCATGATGAGGCATTTCCAGTTGCCTTCCTGACCGAACATATAGAAGCCGGTCTGCTGCATGAAATTGATAATAGCAGCCATTTATGTTTCTTTTCCTTTCACAGTTAATTCAGGGGAATGCTGTTATTTAGCCGATGACGCACAGAACGTCGCCGGGGTTGACAGCAGCGCCCTTGGCAACTGCGACGGAGGAAATGGTACCAGCGCAGGGAGCGAAGATCTCGTTTTCCATCTTCATGGCCTCGAGGATGAAGAGGAGATCGCCCTCCTTGACAGCCTGACCGGCGGCGACCTTCACATCGAGGATGGTGCCGGGCATCGGGCTGGTGACAGTGCCGGCACCGGCGGGAGCAGCAGCGGCAGGAGCCGGAGCAGCAGCGGGCGCGGGAGCAGCGGCAGGAGCGGGAGCAGCAGCGCGGGCAACGGGAGCAGCGGCAGCGCGGGAGACGGGAGCGGAAGCCATACGGCTGCCGCCGGCGGCGGACTCGACGGTGACTTCGTAGGTGGTACCGTTAACGGTGACATTGTACTGCTTGATCATGTTTGTTCTCTCCTAAAAATTAAATTAGATTTTTTTAATGTTGACGATGTTCATGCTGCGGGACGAGATACCGACCTCTTCCGAGAGAGCGGCAGTGATCGCGGCCACGATCTCAGGCTGCATGCCCTGCGGCTTGGGAGCCGGCGCGGGGGCGGCAGCAGGAGCGGCGGCAGCGGCGGCCGGTGCTTTCTCTTTGCCCTTGAGGATCGCACCCATTGCCATAGTGAGGAAAATAATGCAGATCAGGCCAAAGAACACCGTGCCAATACCCATCAGGGTAACGAACAGGCTGCTGTATTCCATTTCTTCCTTTTACCTTTCAATATTGGATTATAGCAAAGCGATTGCAGGAATTGCAAGCGCGTATGCACATTTTGCGCGTTTTTAACGGCTTTCCCGCCTGCCTTGTACGGCAGGCGGGAAAATAGACTTTCCTTACTGCACAGAGAGCACGTCGGCAAACGCCTGGATGGCGGTCGCCGCCTGGCCGAAGTCGCGCATCTGTTGGTCGATGCCGAGCTTGATGAAGGGGATCCCAGCGGCGTCGAGCGCCTTCTTGAGGTACGGGAACTCCATCTCCTCGGGATCGCAGAACTGCTGCATGAACAGCACCAGGCCCTGCGCGCCGGACTCCTTGACCATGTTGGCCACGAACTCGCCGCGGCGGTTCTGGTTGGACTGCGGATCGTAGAGCAGGACGTCGTAGTCGATGTTGGTGAACTGATCGACGAGCGCCATCATCGGATCGCCCTCTTCGCTCGCGTCGGTGCGGAAGGCACGGGACTCGTGGGCGACATCGTCCGCCGCGATGGCGACGTTGTTGTCCTTGAAGATCTTGAGCAGCGTCGGGTTGTCGCAGATGATGCCGGAGGTAACGACCTTCACGCCGTTCCACTTGGCAGCGGGCAGCGCCTTGAGCTCGGCGTTGAGGGCTTCGAGCTTCTCGGTGTACTCGGCCTTATCCATGAACCAGGCAGCCTTGAGGACGGCCGAGCGCATGATCGGGTCGACGACGTCGCAGTGGTCGCTTGCGAGCTTGACGAACTCACGGCGGGCAGCGCGGGACTTGTTGTAGACCTTGATGGCCGCAGCGATGTCCTCGCTCTTGATCTCGTGACCGGCGATCTTTTCAAGACCGGCCTTGACGTTGTTGTACTGATCCAGGCAGAACTGCTTGCCCCAGTCGGCAAAGCGGTTCTGAGGATGGGCGAGGAAGATGCACGGCAGCTTCTCACTCATGGCGACGCGGATGTTCTGGCTCATGGGGCGCAGCGTGTCGCAGATGGTCGGGGTGATAACGCCGTCCAGCAGATCCATCGTGCCGTCGAGCAGCATCTCGAGGTCGAGCTGGGCGATGGTGCAATAGAAGGTCGCGCAGTATTCCTTGGAGCGCTGCTCGGTCTTGTCGTTGCTGCCCCACATGCCGAACGGCATCATACCGGCGGCGTAAACCAGCTCTTCGGGGGCGTAATAAGGCATCACGCCGATGCACTTTTTGCCTGCGTCCTTATAGGCCTTGAGCTGGCCCTTGGGATTGGCGGCAACAGCGGAAAATTCATTAACGATAGCTTCGATACTCATTTTTGCACGCCTCCTTAGTCTTTCTTGTTGGCTTCCATAGCCTCGACCAGACCCTGCACGCGGGTCGCGTACTGCGCTTCGTTGAAGTTGCGCGGGTCAGCCTGGTCGCCGTCGAAACCGGCGCAGGGCACGCCGAGGTCAGCGGTGAAGCGGCGCTGCATTTCAGCCATGTAACCGGACCAGGGCTTGCAGGAGCGGTTGTAGTGGACGAGCACGCCGTCGACCTTGTTGTCGCGGCAGATGCCCTCGCGCCAGGCAACGCCCTGCTCGATGCAGACGGAGTTCGGAGCCTTGTAGTAAGCGCGGGCCATTTCGTCCATGTTGTTGTAAACAAAGCCGAACGCGGGCGCGTACACAACTGCGGTGACGTTGATGCCGTTCTCCTTGAGGGGCTTAAAGAGGTTCGGGAGCTTCGGCCAGCAGGGGATGCCCTCGAACATGACGCGGTACTGCTCGGGGAAGGGCAGCGTGGAGGTGCCTTCCTCAATGTTCTTCTGCAGGTCCTTGGACAGGAGTTCGAAGGCGTCGGCAGCAGCTTCCTTGCCGCGGGCAGTGACGACGTCGGCCATGTGGTTAAACAGGTCGAAGCCGCTCATCGGGGCGGGCTTGTACTGCAGGAAGTCGCAGACCTTCAGCCAGTTCTGCGCGGTGCGGTTCGCGTGCTTGCAGGCAAGCTCGAACTTCTTCTCGTCGAACTTCTTGCCGGTGAGCTTTTCGAGCTCATGGATGGCGTTGTCGAACTGGGCGCGGACGTACTTGACAGCGGAATCGCTGACTTCCACGGTGTTGTTGTAGGGGATATCGACCATGATGAGGGGGATGTTGCACATACGGGCGATATTCTCGTACCACTTGGTCATGCAGTTGCAGATGTTGTTGCAGCACAGGACGAAGTCCGGCTGGGGGATGCGCATCTGCTTGTAGGGCTTGATGGCCTCGCGGCGGAAGTTCTTGTAGGCGATCTCCTTCTCGGTGGTCTCGGGCAGAGCCTCGATCTCGTGGATATCGTCCAGAACCGTGTAGGGGACCTGCGTCTTGGGGTCCTTCTTGGGCTTGCCGGTCTCAGGATCGATAACGACCTTGCCGTTTTCGTCCTTGAGGGGCTTGCCGCTGTTGGGGTCGATGATGAACTCGAGCGTTTCGGGGTCGAACTTGCGGCTGGCGCGCTTACCGGCGGCGTAAGCCAGGGAGATACGTGCGTAACCGCAGATATCGTTGTCGAAGCCGAGATCCTCGGCAGCCTGGCACATGATCTCACCGTCGCGCTGGGCGGCGATACCGGCAGCCTGGTTCTCGGGATACATCACGTTGAGGTCAAAGGCCTCAGCAAGCTCACAGGGGAACTTGGAGCTGGACCAACCGACCAGCTTACCCTGCTTCTTCGCTTCACGGGCGTCGGCATAGACGTCATCGACGACCTTGCGCAGAGCAAGCACGCCGGGACTGACTTGTTTAGCCATGATTGATTCCTCCTAATGCGATATAGAAAAATTTGATAACGAATGACGGGGATTATTTGTTCTTCAAAGCCTTCTGGTAGGCAAACAGAGCGGCGCCGAGCGCACCGTTATACTGCGTGAGGGGCGTGGTGTGGATCTCGTGGCCGAGCTGCTCCTGAAGGGCTTTCACGATGCCGTGGTTCTGTGCGACACCGCCGGTCATCACCACGTCGTCGCGCACACCGATGCGGTGGCAGAGGCCGGAAACGCGGCCCGCGACGGACTTGTGGATGCCGTGGATGATGTCGCACTTGTTTGTGCCCATGGCGAGCTGCGAGATGACCTCGCTCTCGGCAAAGACCGTGCAGGTCGAGCTGATACCGACCTCCTTGGTCGACTTGTCGCCAAGATCGCCCAGTTCTTCGACCTTCACCTCAAGCACGCGGGCCATGACATCGAGGAAGCGGCCGGTACCGGCTGCGCACTTGTCGTTCATGACGAAATTTTTCATCATGCCGTTCTCGATCTCGATGACCTTCACGTCCTGCCCGCCGATATCGACGACCGTGCGCACGTTCGGGAACAGGAACGCCGCGCCCTTGGCGTGGCAGGAAAGCTCGCTCATCTGCATGTCGGCAAGGCCGTCAAGGCTGTTGCGCCCGTAGCCCGTGGCAAGGACGAAGTCCATCTGCTCGCGCGTCATGCCCGCGTTTTCCAACACCTGAGCGATCGCGCGGGATGGACCCGACGTGCCCGTGCCGACAGCGACGAGGGACTTGGCGACGATCTCGCTGCCGTCTTTTAAGATCACACATTTCGACGCGGTGGAGCCGACGTCGATACCCATGGTAAAAATGCTCATTGTACTCTCCGTTTGCCTTCCCGTGCGCTGCGCGGTTCTTGCCTCCGCGCAGCGCCGAGAAAAGCATTGTTGTGATATTTTACTGCGCGTTCAGGGCGTCGTAGTCGCGGATGACGCGCGGCAGCAGCATCTGATGGACCGGGCAGATGCTCTCGGGGTTCTGATAGCAGGCGTTGGCGAAGGCCTGGATGTAGGGACGGATGTCGTTCATGTCGACGATCTCGTCGGTCAGGCCTGCCTTGGCGCAGAACTTCGGGCTGGACTTCTTGGCGTAGTCCTGGATCAGCGCGTTCATCTTGTCGATGGTGGGCTGCAGATCCTCGCCGGCCTTCTCTTCCTTCACGAGACGGCGGGCATACATGGCGGCCGCAGCGGTCTCGCCGTGCATGACGTAGATCTCGGTGGTAGCGGTGCCGATGGAGAAGGCGTTGTTGTCGTTGCCCTGCGGGCCGCCGAGGACGTAGTGCGCCGCGGCGGTGCCCTTGCGGAGCGTGATCTCCATCATCGGCAGCTTGCTGGACTGGATGGAGTAGATCAGGCTCTGGCCGAGGCCGAGGAGCTCAGCGCGCTCGGCGTCGTTGCCGACGTCGATACCGGTGGTATCCTGGACCCACAGCATCGGGATGCGGTCACGCGCGCAGAGGGTGACAAATTCGTTCATCTTGATGAGGCCCTGACGGTACAGCTTGCCGCCCACGCCCATCGCCTGGCCGTAAGTCGCCATCTTGTACTCGGGGTAGTTCATCAGCATGCCCTGATAGTTGGCGACAACGCCGACGAGCAGACCGTCGATCTTGGCAAGGCCGGTGATCATCTCGGGGCCGTAGCCGTGCTTGTACTCCATGAACTCGGAGCCGTCGAAAAGACGCGCCAGAACTTCGACCATGTCGTAGGAGCGCTTCTGGTTGAACGGAACGATGCTGTAGAGGTCGTTGGCGTCGAACAGGGGCTCCTTGGGATCGTCGACGCGGAAGAACTCGGGATCGTAAGCGGGCAGCATGTCGATGTACTTGCGGATACCGGCGAGCACGCCCTCTTCATCGGCGTAGACCTCGCGGAAGAAGCCGGTCTCGCCATAGTGGATGGCGACAGTGCCGGGGATGTCGCTCTTGAGGTTCTTCTGCGCCTTGATGAGCGCCTCAGCAGCCTCCTTGTCGACATGCCCCTTGGGGCTCATACCGCCGACGATACCGGCGCCGCCGACTGCCATGTTGGCGTCCTGATGCGCGATCAGGATGGTCGGGGAGATGGAGTGATAGCCGCCGCCGGCGGGGTTCGTGCCGTAGATGCCGACGATGACGGGCACGCCCATCTGGTTGAGCTCGCTGTTGCGATAGAACGGCGTACCGCCGCCGCGGCGGTTGGGGTACACCTTCTCCTGCTCGTCGAGCTTAACGCCGGAGCAGTTCAGCACGTACACGAGGGGGATGCGCAGGCGCTTGGCCGTGTCGCTGCCGCGCAGCAGGCTGTCGGCCTGGCCGGGGACCCAGGCGCCGGCGAGCTTCTTGTTGTCGCTCGCGATGATGACGGCCCATTTGCCGTCGATACGGCCGAGGCCCTTGACGATGCCAACGCTGCCGTTCTTGTTGTCCTGGGGGTTATAGAGGCTGTTGAGGGGGCACCAGGTGCCTTCGTCAACGAGCTCCATGATGCGCTGCATCGCCGTCCACTGGCCGGACTCGTTGAGCGCCTCGGTGCTCTTACCGGCTTCGAGGGCAGCCTCGCGGATCTCGTGGATCTCCTGCTCCACCGCCTGGATCTCAGCGGCGTTGTCCTCGTGGAATGCGCTCAGATCCTTGCCGATGACCGGCATGCTCTGGAAGTAAGAGGGCATGGAATATTCGCTCATATTAAGTTCTCCTTCTTAAATCGAAATAACAAATTACTTATCCTTGGGAACCTTGATGAATGCCTGACCCGGGTCGATCTCCTCACGGATGAGGCGGATGATCTCCGGAGAGGGACCTTCCATCAACTCGGCGCGAGAGACGTCGATCTCGAAGCCGGTGTTCTCCTGAACCATCTCGGGAGAGGAGAACGGATAGTAGTAAGCGAGGTACATGCGCTTGGTCTCTTCATCAAACTTCATGATGCCGAGGTCAGTGACGACCATCTGAGGACCGCGGTTGCCGGGCAGGCCCGCGCGCTCACGGCCTCCGGGGCCGTCCATCCAGCCGCAGGAGGTGATGTAGTCGACATGGTCCATGAAGCGGCGCTTCTGGTGCTGCATCATGATGATGGTGTTGCAGTAGGTGGCAATGCCGTTGGCGCCGCCGGAACCGGTGAAGCGGGTGGTGGGCTGCAGGTAGTCGCCCTTGCCGAAAATGCAGGTGGAGTTCACGTTGCCGTACGGGTCGATCTGCGCGCCGCCGATGAAGGCGACGAGACGATCCTCGTCGTGCAGCCACTCGTTGGCCTCGAAGCCGACGAAGCGGATGTTGGGCCACTGCACGGCGCAGTGCGCCATGAAGCGGTTATCGCCGACGGAACGGGGGACCTCAACGGGGTCGCAGTCCATCAGACCCGACTCGACGATGGGGTGGCAGCTGGGGCAGACCGCGCGCTTGGCAAGGGACGCACCGATCAGCGGCAGGCCCGTACCAACGATGACGATCTGGTTTTCCTTGATATTCTTAGCAATGGCATACGCCTGCATTTCCTGCTTGGTATACTTCGTATAATCAGACATTTCTATTTAGCCTCCCAAACCTTAATGTGTAGTGGAATAGCCGAGGTGCGGCTCGTTCTTCAGGCGCATCAGACGGCTGCCGCCGAGCTTATCGAGCAGAGCGGACTGATCTTCGCAGCTGTAGACCCACTTCTCGACGAAGTCCTTGAAGGTCTCGGGAACCTTTTCGCCGCTCTTGGCGAGCTCGAAGGCCTTCTGGGCGTTTTCGGCGGCGAGCTTGAGCTTCTCGTCCTCGGGAGCCTTCTCCAGCGCCTTGGCAGCCTTGGCCGCAGCCTTTTCAAGCTGCTTGACGGCATCCTCGGCATCCTGATACTTGGAGGCCTTGTCGTATTCCTTCAGGCCGGCGTCGTCGTCGTCATAGTAATCATAGCACTGAGAGGGCCATGCGCCGTAAGGAGCCTTGACGACCGCCTGCACGCACTCGCCGAAGATACGGGTCTTGGTCGGGTCGCGGCGGATGAACTCGTCGGAGACGATCTCCTCGCAGGTGACGATGGTCTTGCGCGCGGCGATCGCGATGTCGATATCATGGAACTCATCGCCCATGATGATGCAGGTGCCGTCCGGAGAGGCCTGCTGGACGTGGATGATGGCGGTGTCGATCTTGGGCACGGGCACGGCTACGACCTTCTGCCCCGGCACCATCGGGTTCTCGATCTCGGCGCACTTGAGATTTTCGATCTTGGGCATGGTCTTGCGCTTTTCCTCGCTGATGCCCCAGAACTTCATCAGGCCGCTGCCCTGCATCAGGCGGACCGGCAGGAACGGAAGGCCGAGAGAAGAGGCGTGCAGCATGAGCATCAACACGTCCTGAGAATAGTCCTCATACGTGAGCTTGCCCTGCTCGATGGCAGCGCGGAAGCGGCGGGAAACGTTGGTGTAGCCGGAGTTAGCGGTGTAGCAGTTGATGTAAGCAGCCACGCGGCCCTCGCCGATGAGCATATCGACTTCGCCGCCGCCGGGGCCGGCATAAACGATGAAGTCCTTCTGACCCTGACGCAGGATCTCACTAACCGTGGCATACGGCTTACGGTTGGTGGTGAAACCGCCGATCGCAAGAGTATCGCCATTCTCGACGTACTTTGCAACGGCATCGTGCAGTGACATGACCTTATTCAAGATAAAACCCTCCCTGATTTTGATAAACATTTTTATCGCCGAAGAGCCCTCTCTGCTTGCATGGATTCCGTCAAAAATTCTTCGAAAGATGCTCATACAGGCTTCAGTGTAAATTATAGTGGAACTTCCTCGCAAAATCAATGAAAACCCGTTCAGAAAGCGAAAAAAAACTGAACAAATTTTAGTGGCGCTTTTTGTCGTTTCCGTGGAGACGTTTCACATTCTTTTTGTACAAAGCATGTAATTTGCAAGATTTCCTGCAAGTTTTCTGTCGTGACAGTGCAAAAAAGCGTCGGAGGGGAGACCCTCCGGCGCTTTTACCTGTTCCTTTAGTCACTTGCTGTGCTGCATCGCGTCATAGCGCTGCATCAGCACCGCCATCTGCTCGCGCGTTAAAAAGCTAAAGCTGCGGTACTGTTTGTTCCCCGCCTCGTCTCCCGCGATCAGGCCGTTTTTCTCCGCCCAGGCGCGCGCCTCTGCGCTCCAGCCTGCCGGCGTCTGCTGCGCCAGTCTTTTCAGGTAGTTTTCCATCATCGCGTCAAACTGCTGTTGCGTCATCTCTTCCTCCTCATAGCGCGGCATGGGCGGCGGATAGCGCTTCGCGCGGATCATCGCGCTCGTGTACGTGGCGCCCGCATCCCACTGAAAATGTGGCCGGTCGGGAAAGCTCCCCCAGTCTCCTCCCCAGGAAAATCCGAGCATTTTCCCAATCTCTCCGACCCTTATAAAGAACGCAGGATCGTCGTACTCGTGCCCCGCCTCATTTTTGCAGATATCAAAGGCCAATCCTGCATGCTCGGCGTGGAACGACGGCGTCACCGCTCCTTTGGCCGCGTAGCCCTTCTCGGCGAGCATCCGCTGATACTCCGCATCGCGCACCGTTTCCGTCACCAGTACGCGCAGCCCCTCGCGCTCAGCAAGCGCGATCATCGTCCGGCAGTTTGCCGCTACGTCAGCGCGCAGATCGTCAATGTCACGGCTGTGGCGCATGTCAGTTCTCCTCCTGCGTCTTGCCGTTCTGCGTGCCGAAGTAGAACGCGATCACCATGAGATACACCGTGTTGAACTCCTGCGTCACCTTTGTCTGCACCGTCAGCACGCAGAAGGTGACCGTCAGGCAGATCGTCACCAGACTCTTCACGCTCAGAAGGTTCGCCAGTCTCTTTTTCAGAAGTTCCATTCCCTCACCTCTCGCAATCCGGCCCGCGGCACACCGTTTCGTACGTCACGCCGCCGGCCGTGTTTTCCGCCTTAGCTTTGGCGTAGTAGCAGGCGGCGCTCGTCCCGTAAGCGCCCCACGCCGCCGTCACCATCGTCGCGATCCACGGGAGCGTGCCCATAAAGCCCAGTTCGATCGCGAGCTTCGCGATCCCGAAGCCCTGATACGTCGTATAGAGCACGATCGCGCTTTCGAGCAGCAGCAACAGTTTGGAAAAGCTCGTGCGTTTCCTTTTCATAAGCTCCCCCCTGTCATCAGCAGGGAGATCGCCGCCCCGATGAGCACGTACAGCACGCGGTCGATCATCGCATCCCAGCGCTTTCCGCCCTTCTGCGTGATGGTCTTCACGTCCGCCTTGATCTCCTTGACGTCCGTCTCCACGCCCTTTTCGCGCGAGGCGAGCACCTCCACTGCCGTTACCAGCTTATTCAGGTCCTTCTGCTGCTGTTCCAGCTTTTCGATGCGGTGCGTGTTCGACTTGGCGCGCTGCTCGGTCTCCGTCAGCTTGACCGAGATCTCCTGTTCCGTCATTCTTCCTCCGGCACCGCCTTTTCAAAGCTCTCCCACGTGTGGTGCGTGTCCTCCACACTCTGCCACGTGAATCCCACTCTCTCGCACTCGAGCCACGTCAGATACCGGAAGTAGAACTCCACCAGCAAATGGCACGGGATGATATCGAGGATGATGCTCTCCACCTGCGAAAACTCATCCGGCACGCCCACGGTGTTCGGGAACCAGACCTTGACCGTTCCCTTTTTCTCCGTCTCCTCCGCCAGCGCCTTGATGCCGCAGCCGCTGAGCGTCGAGTTGATCGCATCCAGCGTGAAGCTGTCGGCGTTGATGCGCGCGAGCGCCGCGATGGCCTCGCGCCGCAGCGCAGTCGAAACGCTGACCGGGCAGCGGGAAAAGAGCTTCTCCCGCCTTGCAAGGCCCTCGCCCTCCGCCGTCTGCAAAAGGCCCTCCTGCTCGGCGTATTCCATCGCGCCGTCCGCTTCATCCAGCACCGCGCCCGCTGCGTACAGCTCTCCGCCGCTCAGCGTGCCGCGCTCGGTGCGGTAAACGCGCATCGGCTCCAAAAGGCGGCAGAGATAGTCATAATACATCATGCCTCACCCGCCCCGATCTCCGTGATCGTCACCGTGCCGAGCACCGGTAGCTCCGTCGCGCTCACGCTCACATCCTCGTCCGGCGTGAGCAGGTGACAGTTCTTCACGCCCTCCACACCGTAGAGGATGCTCGCGAGCTTCGCCGTATACACCGCTTCACCCAGCCGCTCGCCGGCGAAGTACGCCTGCAGCGCCGCCGTCGCCGCATCGGTGATCTCCTGCATCGTCCAGCCCTGCTCCGCCGTCAGCTCCGCGCTCATGTTGACGGTCTTCTCTGTCGGTGCCTTGACCTCCACATCCACCGCGATCTCGCGCTTTTTCTGCAAGACCGCCTCGATCTCGCCGAGCAGCTTCTCATCCGGCGCGCCCGCGTGCGTCGAAACATACACATCCACCGTGCCGATGCCGCGGGCGCGGCCGACCGCTTTCGCCGCCGCCACGTTCGGAAAGCTCATCGCCTCCTGCTCGTAAAACGCCGCGTTCGCGCCGTTCGGCAAACGCTTGTAGCTCTCGAGCACGCGCTCGCGCAGCTTTTCGTCGCTCTCCTCGTCGCTGCCGCCGGAAAACGCCTCAGGATTTGTGCACTGCGTGATGCCCACCGGATACACGGACATCAGATGGATCGCGCCCGCGATGGCGTTGCCGCTCGCCCCGCCTCCACGGCGCTCGCCGGCACATCCACATACGTTTCGCCCTTTGCAAGCGTCGCCTTCTCCGTCGTCTCAAAGCGCACACCGCCGCTCGTCATCGCCACACTTCCCGCGTCAATCTCATAATCCGTCACCGCCGCCGACGGCGCGGAAAAGCGCAGCACGCCCGTCGCCTTCGCCGCCGGAAGGCGCGTCAGCGCCCGCATCTCGGCGTGATAATCAAGATACTGCCCCACCGCCGTCTGCGGAAAGCTCTGATCCAGCACCCAGTCTGCCTGTGCCAGAAGCGACTGTACCTCGCTCGCCAGCGCATAGAGGCGCACCATCGCGTCGCAGCCGTTGTTCGGCACAAAGCCCGCCTCCTCGGCAAAGATCGCGCGCATCCGCTCGTAGATCGCGTTCAGCTCTTCCATTCTTCACTCTCCCCCTATCGTCACGACCGCCTCGCCCGTTTCGTTCTCATAGCGCAGCAGCACGCGCAGCTCCAAAAATCCATTCTTTTCCGCAAGCTCCATGCCCGTCACGCTCAGGCCCTCTTCGTCCGCCAGCGCCTCGGCCACGTACTGCTTTGCCGCCGTCGCGCGGCTCTCGCCCTTTTCCCGACATAAAAGGTGCAGCTTGCTGCCAAACTCCGGCACGAGCGCAAAGCTCCCGCGCCGCACGCTCAGCTTAAAGAGCACGCGTTCGAGCAGCTCGTCCCAGCCGCTCACGCGCACGAGCCCGCCCGCGCCGTCGGCCACATAATCGCGGTCTTTGATCTTCAGCTCCATCCTCAGCCCCCCATTCCCAGATACGGCATCCCGTTGATGAAAAGGAGCCCGTTGATGTCGATGCGCCCGTTGTTGCGCAGCACGATCTCCGTCCCCGCCGTGGCGGAGCGAATGCGCACCTCGCCGGGTGCCAGGTCGTCCGCGCTCTGCCCCACCGCGCCCACGGCGTAGGCCTCCTCGCCAAAGGTCCCGCCGCACACCACCAGCACATCCTCGCCCTTTTTCGGCTGCCACTCATAGCCGCCGGGCGCGGCGGTCTTCACCTCGCGCTTTTCCCCGCTGCTGAACACCGCCAGCTCGCCGCCCTCGACCGTCACCGTTCCGTCCTGTGCTGAGGCCACGTCCTGCATCTCATGCTGGCTCAGCTTTCTCGATAGCCACATTGTCTCTCACTCCCTCTGCATCGTCACTTCGCACGCCTCTCCGCTCTCGCCAAAGCGCCTCACGCACTCGATCACGCGGAAATTGCCCACAATGCCGATCTTCGTCCCGCTCACCGCCGCAATATCCCCCGGCGCGGCGGTGAACCGCCCCGCGATCGTCACGCGCAGCGTCTCCGCGCCCTCCTTCGACTTTGCGATCTGATACTCCCCCGTGTAGCGCATTGCCTGCGTGCCGCTACGCGCCGGCACGTAAAATACGCGCCGGCTCGTGCCGCCGCGAGCACAGAACGCCTCGTTTTTCACGCTCTGCTTCACGCCCGCCTTGCTGTCCACCACCAGTGCCTCGGCGATCACGCCGTAGCGCTTATCGCAGTAGGAAAGCGCCGTCACCGGCGTTTTCGCGTCGATGCTCACGCGCGCGGCCTTGCGGTTTTTCTTCACTTCCAGCGCGCCCGTCTTGTCGAAATACGGCGCGATCCCTCCGTGCAGCGCTGCAAAATCGTTCAGCGCCTTCCACTGGCTCGAACCGTTCGCCACGCGGTACCGCGCCGCAGCCGTCACCGCGTCATAGCCCGTGCACACGATGCCGTACGGCGTCACATGGTTTTTGAGAATCTCCTCCATCGTCGCCCACTGATAGCTCACGCTCTCTGCCTCGTTGTCGAGCAGCAGCGCCGCCATGCCGCGTCCGCTCACCTCAAGCTGCAAGCCCTTTTCATCGCATGTCACGCCGCACTCGTCCACAACGCCCGCAAATTCGACCGTGCCGTCCTCTCTCGCCGTGAAGCGCACCGCCCGCCGCAGCACCTCCGCCATCGCGGGCTCATACGCGCACTTGAGCGTAAAGCTGTCGCACGGCACGCTTCCCGTGTAGGAAAATTCCCACTTCAGCAGCGTCGGCAGCTCAAACTGCGCACCGTCGCACGTCGTCAGATACCCCTTCATCACGGCAGCGTCACCCGCTCTCCCACGGCGATCCTGTTGGGATTTTTGATCTGCGGATTCACGTTCAAAAGCGCCGTCAGCGTCACGCCATACGTGTTCGCGATGCCCCACAGCGTGTCGCCGCGCTTGACCGTGTAGTACGAGCTCGCCGTTTTCGTCCCCGTGCCCGCATTGCCGCTCCCGCCGCTCACGCGGATGAGCGACGTATCCAGTGGGCTCGTCTCCCAGAAGGCAAAGCGGTAGCGCACGTAGTTTTCAAGCGGCTGCTGCGCCAGTTCCAGCAACACAAAGTACGCCTGCGACGCCTGCCACACCGGATGGATCAGCAGCCCCGACTCGCCCTGATAGAAGACCGATGCCAGCTTTTTGAACTCGTCGTAGGCGCCCTTCCCCGCAAAAACGCCTTCGCCCTCCATCACGCGGTAGCTCATTCCGAGATCCTGCATCCCGTAGCGCCCGAACGGCACCTTCGCCACTGCCACCTGCCGCTTGAACGAGATGGTGTAGGTCTCCGGGTTGTGCGGCCAGACATAATCCTTGTATCGCATCGGTGCAAGGTTCATCCTCCCGCCCCTTTCTCAGTAAAATAAAAATCCGCCGTCATATCGGCGCGCGTCGCGCTCTAAGCTCAGCGAAAACGACTCCGTCTCGCGCACCTCCTGCTCCTGCGCGAGTGAAAAGTCATTTTTTCCTCGCGCTGCCGCCGCGCTCGCCCCGTCGCGGCCGTCCGCGCTCAGGAGCTTTCTTATCCAGTCGGACGCATTGTCCGCGCTCTCGGCCTCCCTCGCGCGCAGAAGCGCAGCGTTCGCCGCCGCAGTGCCCGCCAAATCGGCAGAAAACGCCGTCTCCCTCTCCGAGCCATCATCTTCCTGCGTCGCACCCAGCCCGAGCTTTTGCCCAAGCCGCACCGCCGCCGTCTCCACCGGATCATCCGCTGCTTCTGCCACAGTTTCTGCGCCGCCGCTCATCTCCGCATCCTGCGCCGCGGCTTCCTCTTCCGAAAGCTGCGCCTCCGCCGCCTTTTTCTGCGCCGTCCCCTCCGGCACAAGGGAGAGGCGCTTTTTCAGCGCCTCTTCCCGCGCGCGCCACAGCTCTGCACCTCTTTGCAGCGCCCATTCGATGTAATTCAAGGTTTTCGCCCCTCCTTCATGCGGATAAAGCGCGCCATATCAAAGCTCGCGTTGCCGCCGCCTGCGGTTTCGCCGAGCTTTGCGCCGCAAATGCTGCACCGTGCCTCCTCCGCGCGCGTCCGGCACTCGGGGCACAGCCGCTCCATCGCCTCCTCGCGGTCGAGCATCTGCCGTACCGGCGTCTCGCTGTCGAGGATCTGGTTGTCCGCGCCGATGGCCTTGATCGATACATCGCCCACCGATACAAAGTCGCGCACGCTGCCGTTTCTGCCCTCCTGCATCGCCCGCGACCATTCCTCGGCGATCTGCTCGGCGCGCTCCTGTGCCGCCCCGCGGTCGAGCTCGCCGTCCTGCGGCTTATAGACAACGGCAAAGCGCACGTTGCCGCAGCGGTCCCAGTTCTTCCCCATCGCGTCGTAAATTTTCAGCAGCAGCCCCGTTAAGTACGGCATCGAGCGCAGCATCGAAACTCCGTAAGGGTGCCCCGCTTCGGGGTTGAGCGGTGTAAAGAGCAGTAGGTCCTGATACTCCAGCGGCACGCTGCGCCCGCCGCCATCCACACCGCACAGGCAGAATTCGAGCGGATTGTCCCCCTCGCGCACCTCCACCTGCGAAACGTCCGCGCACAGCACCGCCGCGATCTCGCGTCCTTCCGCGTCCGGTACGATCTCGCCTACCGCGCGCCCGCAGGTCAAAAGCAAATCGAGGTAACAGTCCAAAAAGGCGTTGATGCCCCTCTGCCCACCGGTACTTCGCGCAAAAAGCGCTGCAAGCCCTGCTCCGCCCGCTCGTTGCCGCACGTCACGCGCACGCCGCCCGTCAGCCGGATCAGCTTGCAGATGGCCGCGTCCACCACCGGCACCGCCTCGCGCACCTCGCGGTAAAGCGCTGTCTCCCCGTCCAGCAGCGGCACATAGCTCTCAAGCCGTCCGAATGTACTGCGTCCGCCGCTGCGCAGCTGCACGGCGGTCTCGCCGCCCGTGCTTCTCTCCTTCTGCCAGGGTACTTTCATCCTGTCCTCTCCTTTTCCGTTTTGTTCATCGCGCCGCGCGCTCCACCGAGCGCATCGCAATGCCGCCTCCGCGTTCCTTTTTCGCGATCGACACGGCAAAATACCGCATCTCATCCATCGCGTGATCTCTATCCTTTTTCGGCCGGTCTCTTCCCGTTCCGCTGTCCTCCCAGCAATACGCCGCGATCTCGGCAAGGCAGCTCTCGCAGCCCTCGCAGATCACGATCTTCCGCTGCTTCAATAGGTTCGCCGTCACGCGGATGCCGTCCGCCACATCGTTGTCCGCCTTGCTCACGGGGAAGCCCTCGCGCCGCAGCGCCTCGATAAAGCTCGCCGCCGACGGGTCGACGATCACCTTTTCCACCGTCTCCCCCGCTGCGAACTTTTTAAGGTCCGCCACATACTCCGCGTCTGTCTTCTGCTGCCCCTCTCTGCGCGAATCGAAGTAATACTCCCTCGCCCGGTACCACACGCCGTCCTTGAGCGCCCACAGGCCAAAACTCGTCGGATTCACCGTCCCGTAGTCGATGGAGATTCTCACCCGCTCCCACGGCTTTTCCGGCACACGAGCGCAATACTCCTGCGGCATAAAGAAGTCATAGATGAGCCCCTTCGCCGCCGTCCACTCGCCCAGGATGAACCGCCGGTAAAATGTCCCGCTGTATGCCTTTTCGTACCGCGCCCGAATGCGCGGCGAGAGCGACGGATTGTCGTCCATCGTAAAGTGCAGATACAGCGCCCCGCGCTCCTCCGCGCGCAGGATCCACTCGCGGTAGAACCAGTGCATTGGCCCCTCGGGGTTGCAGTTGAACCACAGCTTGCTGCCCGATATGCTGCATCGCGCGCTCGCCTGCTCCACAAATGACCGCGGCATCAGCGCCGCCTCGTCGAACAGCACCCCCGCCAGCGTCACGCCCTGGATGAGCGCCGCGCTCCCCTCGTCGTAGCCGCCGAAGAGGTAAAAACGGTTTTCCCGTCCGCCGCTTCGCACGATCACTAAATTCTCGCTCCGCTTCTCCTCGCAGTGAAAGCCCCGCGCCATCACCTTCGGTAAAATCTCATGCAACACGTTGCGCCGCAGCGACACGATCGTCTTCCCGCACAGCGCAAATTGCTCGCCGCTAAAGCGCCGCATCGCCCACAGGAAAAAGCCCATCCCCATCGACAGCGTCTTCCCGCTTCGCACCGCCCCGTCGCAGATGATCGCGTCGTACTCTCTGTACTTTGGGTTCGCCCACCAGGTCATCGCCGTCTTCTGCTTGGCGGAAAACTGCTTCACGGCCGCCAATCATCTCTCTCCTCTCCCGCCTGCTCCAGCGCCTCCAAGAACTCCGCCGCCTCGTTCGCGTCCCCCGTCCCCAGCATCTCGTAAAGCGCGCTCAGCGCCTTCACCCGGTCGACGAACTTGACCTCCACCGTCCCGTTGGCGTTTCTCTTGAATTCCGCCACCGCCGACAAGTCCATCTTGCGGATCAACTGCGCCGTCGGCTCGCTCAGATACGTCAGCTCCACCCCGCGGTTCACCCGTCCGAACGCGATCTCCTTGAGCGCCTCGATCACATCCTCGCGCCCCAGCTCCTTTTTCTCCATCGTGTCCCCCCATTTTGTTTTCTCTTTTCACCCGAACCCCGCCGCACCCGTTTTGTTGCACAGTCGCATGCACGCGCGCAAAATTTTGCGCGCAAAAAATGCCGCGCACCGCGCGGCAGTAAAAAAAAGGGGCCATTCTCTTTCGCAAAAGAGAATGACCCCCCTTGAGCCCCCAAGAGAAAGGTTTTAATTGGCAGTCTCAGGCTTGAACGGCCTTTATGCCTCCGTAATGAAAATACCTGCGCGCGGCGTTGCCGCGTTGAATGTTGCTATACGATTTGGTTTGCTCCTATCATCCGCTGCCGCTCTGCTGATCTTGTAGAAGTGCACAGTAATTTCCGTCTAACGGGGTACTACTCAATGCGGCGAGCGCAGCAATGCCGCATTCGGCACACAGTCTGCCGCCGTTCTACCGTCACTCGCGTCTCACGGTAGTAAGGCGCGGTTGCAAGACGTAACGAAACGTAGGGATTCATGGCGAAGCCATGTACACCGCACTTACATTGCGCAACGCATGCAGTCATTCAAGCCCAAAGCTGCCAATGTATGGGATCAAGGGGCAAGGCCCCTTGCGTTCTCTTGGGGGATTTAAAGGGGGCCATTCTCTCACGTGAGAGAATGGCCCCCTTTATTCGCACCCCTGCGCGGCGCAGGGGAATTCCCTCCCATCATGGGAGACAATCATTCGAGAATGAACTTTTCAAGCTCACCCGCATCATCGGCGATCATCTTCGCGCCGGCTTCGATCACAACTTCCCTCGAGCGGAAACCCCAGCTCACAGCGATGACGTCCAGTCCGGCGTTCAGCCCCGTCTGCACGTCCACTTCGGAATCTCCGACGAACACCGCGTCCTTTTTAGCAATTCCCAGCGCTTTCAGCGCCGTCTCCGCCATGTCGGGGTACGGCTTGCAGCGCACGCCGTCGCTCGGGCCGACGGCAAACTCCATCCGGTCGCCGAAATACTCACGGCTCAACTTCTGCACCGCGCTGTCCGGCTTGTTCGACACGACCGCCAGCTTGATGCCCTTTGCCTTCAGCTCGCTCAGCATGTCCAAAAGTCCGTCGTACACCCGTGTTTTGATCTGGCAGTGATCCTGATAGTACGCGCGGTACGCCGCGAGCGTCTCCATGATCTTTTCCTCGCTCGTCCCCTCCGGCACGGCGCGGCGGATCTGCTTTTCCGCCCCGTTGCCGACAAAGCGCCGCATCTCCTCAAGGCTCCGCTCTGGATAGCCCATCTGCCGCAGTACATGGTTCGTGCTGTCGCGCAGGTCCTCCAGCGTATCGAGCAGCGTCCCGTCCATATCAAAAAGAACCGCTTTATAGCCCATATTCTTCCTCTTTTCTTATTTTGTTGCCTTATTATAATCTGCTTCATGCACAAAGCGCAACCCCGTTTTTGCTCATATCTCTCCGTCTGCACCCTTGCGCCCCCTCTTCTCCTCTGATATAATTATTGAATGATTTTATAGGTAAGGAGCGCTGTCATCATGCATGAACTGGAACGTCTCTATCATATCCACTGCGCCAAGGGTGAAGTCGGCCGCTATGTGATCCTGCCCGGCGACCCCGGCCGCTGCCCCTCCATCGCCGCACTGTTCGACGATGCCCATCTCGTCGCGCGCAACCGCGAATACACCACCTACACCGGCACGCTGCTGGGCGAAAAGGTCTCCGTCTGCTCCACCGGCATCGGTGGCCCGTCCGCCTCCATCGCCATGGAGGAGCTGCATCAGCTCGGCGCGGACACCTTCATCCGCACCGGCACCTGCGGCGGTATTGACTTAAACGTCAAGTCCGGCGACATCGTCGTCGCCACCGGCGCCATCCGCTACGAGCACACCTCGCTCGAATACGCGCCCATCGAGTTCCCCGCCGTCGCCGATTTCGACATCACCCTCGCCCTTCGTCAGGCATCCGAAGAGCTCGGCTACTGCACCCACACCGGCGTCGTCCAGTGCAAGGACAGCTTCTACGGCCAGCACTCCCCGGAAAAGAGCCCCGTCTACTACGAGCTTCTGCAAAAGTGGGAGAGCTGGAAGCGCCTTGGCGTCAAGGCAAGCGAAATGGAGTCCGCCGCAATGTTCGTCGTCGCCTCCGCGCTCGGCTGCCGCTGCGGCTCCTGCTTCCACGTTGTCTGGAACCAGGAGCGCGAAAAGGCCGGCCTCGATCAGGACATGAGCGAGGACACCTCCGCCTCCGTCAAGGTCGCCGTCGAAGGTCTCAAGAAGATCATCCAGCGCGACCGCGAGCTCGCCGCGCTCCCGAATCACGATCAAAAGCTGCTCGAAAAGAAAGAAAAGGGGCTTCTCCATGAGTGATAAAAAGGTCATCGGTATCCTCGGCGGCATGGGTCCTCTCGCTACCGCCGACCTCTTTCAGAAGATCACCCTGCACACGGCTGCCTCCTGCGATCAGGACCATCCGCGCGTGTGCATCGACTCCAATACCAATATTTCCGACCGCACGGCAGCCCTCCTGCACGGTGGCGCCGACCCCGTCCCCGAAATGGTCAAGAGCGCGCAGCGCCTCGAGTCCATCGGCGCGGATCTTCTCATCATGCCCTGCAACACCGCGCACAACTTTTATGACGCCGTCGCCTCGTCCGTCTCCATCCCCGTTCTGCACATGATCGCCATCACGCGCGACGCGCTCAAGTCCCGCGGCGTCAAGTGCGCCGGTCTCCTCGCGACCGACGGCACCGTCCAGACCGGCATCTACCAGCGCACGTTCGAGGGCAGCGGCGTCGAGCTCCTCACCCCCGACAACACCGAAGATCAATCCGCCGTCATGGACATCATCTACAACGGCGTCAAGGCCGGCGACCTCACGCATGACGCGACCGCCTTCCGCGCCGCCTGCGAGCATCTTCTCGCGCGCGGAGCCGAGGTCCTGATCCTCGGCTGCACCGAGCTCCCCCCCGCGTTCGACATCTATCATCTCGATTACCCCAACGTCGACCCGACGCTCGAGCTGGCGCTCGCCGCCGTCCGCGCCGCGGGCTGTGAAACCAAGTGAGGGCGCGCGCATGAGCTATGCCGATCAGGTCTTCCGCACCAACTGCCTCGACATTCTCCAAAACGGCGTGCGCGACGACGACCTCACCGTCCGTCCCCACTGGGAGGACGGCACCCCCGCCCACACGATCAAAAAATTTGGCCTTGTCAACCGCTACGACCTGCAAAAGGAATTCCCCATCCTCACGCTCCGCCGCACCTACCTCAAAAGCGCGGTGGACGAGCTCCTCTGGATCTGGCAGAAAAAATCCAACAACGTCCACGACCTCTCTTCCCACATCTGGGATGCCTGGGCGGACGAAACCGGTTCCATCGGCAAGGCCTACGGCTATCAGCTTGGCGTCAAGCACCAATACAAGGAGGGCATGTTCGATCAGGTCGACCGCGTGCTCTATGACCTCAGACATAACCCCGCCTCGCGCCGCATCCTCACGAGCCTCTACAATTTCGAGGACCTACACGACATGAACCTCTACCCCTGCGCCTACTCCATGACCTTCAACGTCTCAAACGGCACGCTGAACGCCATCCTGAATCAGCGCTCGCAGGACATGCTCGCCGCCAACAACTGGAACGTCTGTCAGTACGCGGTGCTCGTCCACATGTTTGCCCAGGTCTCCGGCCTCAAAGCAGGCGAGCTCGTCCACGTCATTGCCGACGCGCACATTTACGACCGCCACATCCCCATCATCGAAAAGATGCTCTCCGAGCCGGAGCACCCCGCCCCGCAGTTCACCCTCGATCCCGCCGTGACGGATTTCTACGCCTTCACTCCCGACAGCGTCCGGCTGGAAAATTATCAGTTCAGTCCCTTTGAAGACAAGATCCCCATTGCCGTCTGAGCGTTCGCGTCGGCAAAATTTATAGAGAAAGCCATGGAGTTGATACTATGACCGCAATCGTCTGCGTTTCCCAGAACTGGGGCATCGGCCGCGACGGCGCGCTGCTGTTCCGCATCTCTGCCGACCACAAGCGTTTCCGCACCCTCACCGTCGGCAAGACCGTCATCCTCGGCCACAAGACCCTCGACACCTTCCCCGGCGGCAAGCCCCTTAAGGACCGCCGCAACATCGTCCTCTCCCACCGCGACCTCGACGTCCCCGGCGCGGAGATCGCCCACTCGTTTGATGCAGCCGCCGCGCTCGGCGGCGACGACGCCATCGTCATCGGCGGTGCCAGCGTCTACATGGCGCTCCTCTCCCGCTGCGACCGCGTCTACGTCACCAAGGTCGACGCTGACCCGGACGCCGACAGCTTCTTCCCCAACCTCGACGACAATCCCGACTGGCGCATCGAGTCGGAGAGCGAGACCTTTGAGGAAAACGGCCTCAAGTTCCGCTATGTCGACTATGTCCGCAAGTAAAAAGAGGGGCCTTGGCCCCTCTTTTTTTGCGCCCTAAAGGGCATGTGGAAGCAGCGCCAGCGGCGCTGCACGGGAAAAGGGGGCTATTCTCTTTCACGAAAGAGAATAGCCCCCTTTCAATCCCCCAAGAGAAAGGTTTCGATTGGCAGTCTGAGGCTCGAACAGCCTTTATGCCTCCGGAATGCAAATGCCTGCGCGCGGCTTCGCCGCGTTTGGTGTTGCTATACGACTTGACTCTCTCCTATTATCCGCTGTTGCGCAGCCGTTGGCAGCTCTGCTGCCTTACGGATGCGGCACACCCCTTGCGGGTGCCGCTCTGCCCATCTTGTAGAAGTACAGCCTAATCTCCGTCTACTTCGGATTTTATCAATTTTGCTGCTGCCTGCCAAGGCGGCATTGCTGCGCTCGCCTCGGTTATGTCAGCGGTGATATTCCAGCAGATCGCCGACGGTGCAGTGCAGCACGCAGCAGATGCGGGCCAGAATGTCAAGGTCAAGTTTTTCAACGTCACCGCGATACCACTTGTCGACGACCTCAAAGCGCACACCGATCCTTCTTGCCAGCGTGTTGCGGTTGATGCCGTCACTGTCCATGCGCTCCTTTAACTTGAGCCGCACGTTTCCATACTCTTCCATTGTGATGATACCGCTTTCAGCCATATTTTTCACCTCAACGGTATACTATGGTGATAGTAACATCTTGACTATTCGCTTATTTATAGTTACTATTTATATAGTATTTCAAAGGAGGATATGATTATGCTGACCTACAAAAACCTTTATTGCTCCCTGGTTCGCAGTATGAGCGAAGCCATCGACCTCTACGACGAGGGAAAGGGCATTCTCGCCCGCGAAGGCCTGAAAAAAGCCCTGTTGGACGCAGAAGACCAAGTCATTTTCCACGACATCATCCCCGACGAACCCATCAGCAGCTCCCACCCAGCAGAAGACTAAACAGCGCGGCGAGCGCAGCAATGCCGCGCCCGCAGGCAGTCTGCCGCCCAACTACCGTCACTCGCGCCTCACGAAGTAAGGCGCGGTTGCTGAATGAACCGACTCGCAGAGACTCGTGGCGAAGCCACGTACACCGCACCTGATTACCCGCAAGGGGTATGCCACATCCGTAAGGCAGCAGAGCTGCCAACGGCTGTGCAATGCGCAGCGCGTGCAGTTCTTCAAGATAAAAACTGCCAATGTGCGGGGTCAAGGGGCAAGGCCCCTTGCGTTCTCTTGGGGGATCTAAAGGGGGCCATTCTCTCACGTGAGAGAATGGCCCCCTTTCCCGCGTCCCCACGCTGTGGGGACTTAATCGCAGCCCTGCGGGCTGCACCCTTCACCGCCATCACGCGCAGCGGAACGCTTCCACAGCCTCCCCATCCGCGCAGCGATACAGCCGCCCGCCCTTGGCGTAAAACGTCTCATTCCCCTCGTCGCATTCGACGTTCCAGCGCAGACGCCACACTGTCTCGGCTCCGTTTTCGTCATAGCCCTGCCAGCCGAAGCAGCTGACCTCGTTCAGCGCTTTCACGTTCCTCCCAAGCCGCAGTGTCACCGTGCAGTCGACGATCTTCGCGTTCGGATAGTCCTTTTCCGCGTCCGCCGCAACTTTCTCGTCACCGAAGGCGACCTGGGTATTCCATATCTCCGGCGCGTTCAGCGCAAACGCCGTCGGCACACCGCGGCCGATATACCCGCCGAGCGCCGTCACCTTGTAGCCGTGCACTTCATCGGGAATGACGATCACCGCGCCGTCGCTCCCGTCCCAGTCAACGTCCGCCGCAAAGGCTTGATGCGTCACCAGGTTGCGGTAGTAGCGCTGCCCGTCTGTGTCTGTCCAGTCCGCCGCGCGGTATCCCTGCGCACCGGTCAGCATCCATAAGAGGACTCCGACCGCCGCGGCGATCAGCGCGACCGGCAGCGCGATCGCGCCCATCTTTCCGGAATGTTTCTTCTGCATGACAATACTCCTTTCTTCATCCTTGCAAAGGGTCTTTTCATTTCCATCCAAGTTGATTATAATAGACAGACACCGCATTTGTATAGGAGGTCCACCGCATGGCGACGCTCAACACCGATATCCGCTATATCAAGGGCGTGGGCGAAGCGCGCGCCAAGTCGCTCGCCAAACTCGGCATCACCGACCTGCGCTCCCTCCTTTCCTACTTTCCCCGCGCCTACGACGACCGCCGCGCGTACAAGAAGATCGCCGACCTCATCCCCGGCGAGAATGCCTGTGTCTGCGCCGTCATCGCGGGTGAGCCCAAGCTCTCGCGCATTCGCAAGGGGCTCGACCTTATCAAGCTCCGCGCCGTCGATGAAACCGGCGCACTTGAGCTCACCTATTTCAACCAATCCTACCTCAAAAACACCTTTCACACCGGCGACGCCTACGTCTTCTTCGGCCGTGCCGAGGGTACGCCGAGCCGCCCGCAGATGACCAATCCCCTCTTTGAGCGCGAGGGCACATATCAGATCACGGGCCGCATCATGCCCATTTACCCGCTCACCGCGGGCATCAGCCAGTCGATGCTCTATAAGGCCGTCGAACAGGGCCTTGCCGCCTGCGTCGACGAACTTCCTGACATCCTTCCTGAGAACGTCCGCCTCGTCTACCAGCTCTGCCACACCCGCTTTGCCTACGAAAATATCCACTTCCCCACGGACGATGAAGCTCTCTCCGCCGCGCGCCGCCGCCTTGCGTTCGAAGAGCTTTTCCTGCTCGCGCTCGGCCTCAAGCTCCTGCGCGAGCGCCGCACGTTCGTCGCGGGAAAACAGTGCAAAAAAGTCGACCTTTCGCCCTTTTTCACCTCTCTCCCCTTTTCCCTCACCGGCGCACAGCGCCGCGCCATCGGCGATATCGCGCGCGACCTGACAGGTCAGCGCCCGATGAACCGCCTCGTGCAGGGCGACGTCGGCTCGGGCAAAACGATGGTCGCCGCCGCCGCCATCTACATGGCCGCAAAAAATGGTCTCCAATGCGCCCTCATGGCCCCGACAGAAATCCTTGCCGAGCAGCACTACCGCTCACTCGCCCCGCTTTTGGAGCCACTCGGCATCCCCTGCGCACTGCTCACCGCCTCGACCAAGGCCAAGGAGCGCCGCGCGCTGAACGAACGTCTCCGGTCCGGCGAGCTCTCCCTCGTCATCGGCACGCATGCCCTGCTCTCGCCTGACGTGCAGTACCAAAACCTCGGGCTCGTCGTCACCGACGAGCAGCACCGCTTCGGCGTCGACCAGCGCGCCGCGCTGTCCGCCAAGGGCGATGACCCGCACCTTCTCGTCATGTCCGCCACGCCCATCCCGCGCACGCTCGCGCTGATGATCTACGGCGATCTCGACGTCTCCATCTTAAACGAACTTCCCCCCGGACGGCAGAAGATCGACACCTTTGCCGTCCCGTCGAGCTATCACGAGCGTATCTACGCTTTCTTGCGCAAGCTCGTCGCCGAGGGCCGTCAGGCCTATATCGTCTGCCCCATGGTCTCGGAAAACGACGAGCTCCCCGATGAGCGCAAGGCCGTCACCGCCCACGCAGAAATGCTGCAAAAAGAGGTCTTCCCCGACCTTCGCATCGCCCCCATCCACGGCAAGATGAAACCTAAGGAAAAGGACGCCGTCATGCGCGCTTTCGCCGCGCATGAGATCGACGTGCTCGTCTCCACCACCGTCATCGAGGTCGGCGTCGACGTGCCGAACGCCGCGCTCATGCTGATTGAAAACGCCGAGTGCTTCGGCCTCTCCCAGCTCCACCAGCTGCGCGGCCGCGTTGGCCGCGGCCAGCACAAGTCCTACTGCGTCCTTGTCTCCGACAACAAGGGTGAGGAAAACAAGCAGCGTCTCAAAGTCATGTCCTCCACGAGCGACGGCTTCGCCATCGCGGAAGAGGACTTGAAGCTCCGCGGCCCGGGCGACTTTTTCGGCTCCCGCCAGCACGGCCTGCCGTCGCTGCGCGTCGCCGATCTCTCGTGCGACTTATCCCTTCTGCACGAGACGCAGTCCGCCGCCGAGCAGCTCCTCGCCGCCGACCCCGCGCTCAAAAATCATCCGCTGCTCAAAGCCCGCGTCGAGCTTCTCTTCGAGCTCAACGCCGATGCCATGAATTGAAATAAAAAAGTCAGGCCTGCTGGCTTGACTTTTTTACGCTTTGTAGTATGATTAGTATAACTAATCATACTTTAGGAGGCTGATTTTATGGAAGTACCTCAGGGCAAGCACGCCTGGATGGTCAAGATCGGCGAAAAGGGCCAGTTTGTCATCCCCAAGGAAGCGCGCGACATTTTCGGCTTTCACCCCGGCGACGAGCTGCTCGTCCTCGGCGACGACGAGCGCGGCATCGCCATCCTGCCCAAGGCCATGCAGCGGGAATATATGCTGCGCATCTTTTCCGAAATGGACAACGGGGGCGACAGCAAATGAGCAAGATCGCCTTTTTCTGCATCCCGGCCTACGGCCACACCAACCCGACGCTCGGCGTCGTGCGCGAGCTCACCGCGCGCGGTCACGAGGTCCGCTACTACTCCTACGAACCCATGCGCACACTCATCGAAGCCGCAGGCGCGCAATTCGTCGCCTGCGACCCGTATGACTGCGAACAGCACCTCACGCCCGCCGACGGCGTGCGCGTCGGCAAGGACATCGCCTTTTCGACGCACATTCTGGTCGAGACCACCCTCGCCCTCGACGAAATGGTCTGCGCCGACATGCGCGCTTACGCGCCCGACTGTATCGTCGCCGACTCGATGGCTGTCTGGGGCAAGGCCGTCGCCAAAAAGCTCGGCATCCCGTTCATCTCCTCGACCACGACCTTTGCCTTCAACCGCTATTCGGCCAAAGTCATGAAGCAGAGCGGCGGCCAGATGCTCAAAATGATGCTCGCCATGCCGAAGATCAACCACGATCTCCAGCGCCTGCGTGACCGCGGCTATCCCATCAAGAATATTCTCGACATCATCCAGAACGACGATCAGACTGACACCATCGTCTACACCTCGCCCGAGTTCCAGCCCTGCGCCGACACGTTCTCAGACAAGTACGCCTTCGTCGGCCCGTCCATCCGCCCCGCGACTGAAAATATCGAAAAGACCCACGATGTACTCATCTACATTTCGATGGGCACGGTCAACAACGACCTCCTCCCCTTCTACCGCGCCTGTATCGCCGCGTTCGCGGACTCACTCTATCAGGTCATCCTCTCCACCGGCGAGCAGATCGACCGTTCCGCCCTCGGCACACTTCCCGACAACATCACCGCCCTCCCCCACGTCGACCAGATCGCCGTGCTGCAAAAAGCCGACGTCTTCCTCTCCCACTGCGGCATGAACAGCGCGAGTGAGAGCCTTTATTTCGGCGTGCCGCTCGTCCTCTTCCCGCAGACAAGCGAACAGGACGGCGTCGCTTCGCGCGTTGCCGAACTTGGCGCGGGCCTCAAGCTCGAAAAAGCCGACGCCGCCTCCATCCGCACCGCGGTCGACACCGTCCTCCAAACGCCCTCGTATCGCGCAAACGCGCAGAAGATCCGCGAGAGCTTCCTCCGCTGCGGCGGCGCGAAAGCAGCGGTGGATAAAATTCTTTCTGTCGCTGACAGGAAATAGTTTCCCCATGGCGCATGGGGAACGGGGCAAAGGGGGATATTCTCTTTCACGAAAGAGAATATCCCCCTTTAAATCCCCCAAGAGAAAGGTTTAGATTGGCAGTCTCAGGGTTGAATAACCTTTATGCCTTCGGAATGCAACTGCCTGCGCGCGGCAAAGCCGCGGTTAGTGTTGCTAATACGATTTGACTTTCTTCTATTATCCGCTGCCGCTCTGCCCATCTTGTAGGAGTACAACTTAATTTCCGTCTACCGTGGCACTCCTCAATGCGGCGAGCGAAGCAATGCCGCATTCCGCAGGCAGTCTGCCGCCGAGCTAACGTCACTCGCGCCTCACGATAGTAAGGCGCGGTTGCTGGATGTGTCGAATCGCAGGGATTCATGGCGAAGCCATGTACACCGCACCCGATTGCGCAGCGCGTGCAGCTCTTCAAGCCCCAGGCCGGCAATGTTGGGGGTCGAGGGGTCCTCCCCTCGCGTTCTCTTGGGGGTAAAGTGCTCCCCAAGTCAAGGACATTTTCATTTGACCCATAGCGGCAGCATACCGGCGGGGTACTCACCTGTGGTGATGTAGTGGTAATATTCGTTAGGGGATAGCTTCGCCAGATCCCACTGGCAGCGGTCGTTGTTGTAGTAATCCATCCAGCGGTCAATGGAGGCTTTGGCGGCCTCAAAAGACGTCCACCCCGGGATCTCACTGGCCAGTTCGTCCTTCATGTGCCCGAAGAAGCTCTCTTGGGGCGCGTTGTCCCAGCAGTTCCCTCTGCGGGACATGGACCGCCGCAGTGCGCTGTTCTCCACCAGCTGGATGAACTTCAGACTGGTGTAGTGGGTCCCCTGGTCGCTGTGGATCACGGTCTCCTTGCTCAGCGAGATCCCATGGTGCTTTACCAGCAGTTGGACCGTTTCCAAAACAAAATCCACTTCCAGCGATTCGCTCATCGCATAGGCCAGGACCTGCTTTGTGCAGGCGTCCAGGATCGTGGAGAGGTAGCAGAATCTGCCGCAGAGCGGGATGTATGTGATGTCCGTCAAGAGGATGGCTCTCGGCCCATGAGACTCGAATTCCCGGTTGACCAAATTCTCCGCGGCGCTGCCCATTCGGATGGATCGCTGCAATCTGCGGTAGGGATTCGGCTTTCGGATGGGGCAGGTGAGCTTGTATTTCCGCATCAGGCGGCGGATCTTCTTCACGTTCATTCGGATACCCATGTGCAAAAGCCGCATATGAATGCCGCGAACGCCCTTTGCGTAGCCCCGGAACCGGTATGCCTCCAGGATCTGTTCGAATGCCGCCCGGTCCTTCGCCTCCCGAAGCGCTCTGTTTTTTCAGAACGCACCCAGTTGTAGTAGCCGGAGCGGGAGACACCTGCCAATTCGCACAGGTCTTTCACGGTGAGGATGTTGTTCCGATCCGCCAACGCGGCGCGAATGGCCTCAAATCTCTCTCCGGCGCTGTCCATGGCTATTCTCCCGGCTTGCCGTGCAGCCGCATGACTTTTTTTAAGAACGCCATCTGCTGCTGGAGACACAAAATCTCCCGTTTCATGCGTCTGGCGGCTTCGTCAGACGGGGCGGACGCCCCCTCTGTCTGGTTGTTCCCGCCGCCTGATATACGCACACCGCCCCGGGCGCCCTCATGAAAGCCATCCGGCGACCTGGCCTCCCGCCGGATGCGCTTTGTAGTATTGTGGATCCGCTCGAAACCCAGAACTTCCGTGTTATAGCCCAGCTTGCGGAAGGCGGCTGTGCCGGTGTAGCCCTGGAGACTGAGCGCCCAGAACGCCTCCTTGAAAGCGAGGGTGTAGGATATGCTGTCTGCCGTCACCCGCAGCGTGTAGGGGTTTGCCTGCAGATGCTTCAGTTCCTCTGGTGTGAATTTCTTCTTCGTGCCCATACAGCACCTCCGTTCGGTAGTTCTATCATAACACAGGTGCGGCGCTTCTGAACCTATGGGTCAAATGCGTGTCCGCCGAACGGGGCCATGGGTCAAAATCTCGTGTCCATTTTCTTGGGTACAGTTTAGGGGTTCAAGGGGGTCATTCTCTCACGTGAGAGAATGACCCCCTTTCCAGCGTCCCCTGCACGGTGCAGGGGAACATATTGCCCGCGTCAACGCAGAAGAACTTACTTCTCCTCCGCCGCCTTGATCTTGGCGAGTTCTTCTTCCTCCAGCTGGCGATACGCCACCTTACCAACCAGAGTCTTGGGCATATCCTCTTTGAACTCGATGTCATACGGCATGGCGTACTTCGCCACATTCTTGCGGCAGTAGGCCAGAAGCACCTGCTTGGTCTCCTCGGTCGCGGGCACGCCCTGCGCGAGCTTGACGAAGGCCTTGACCTTCTGCATCTTGTAGGGATCGGGCACGCCGATCACGCAGCTCATCTGCACGTACTCGTGCGCGTCGAGGATATTTTCGATCTGGCCGGGATAGACATTGTAGCCGGACGAAATGATCATGCGCTTGGCACGGCCGCGGAAGTAGATAAAGCCCTGTTCATCCATCACGCCCAGGTCGCCCGTGTAGACCCACGTCAGGCCGTCGGCGTGCGTGCGAAGCGTCTGCGCCGTCTCTTCGGGATTGTTCATGTACTCCTTCATCACGGTCGGGCCCGCGAGCAGGATCTCGCCCTCCTGCCCGTAGGGAACCTCCCGGTCAGTGTCCGGCTCGACGATCTTGATGTAGGTATCCGGGAACGGCAGGCCGATGGAGCCCTCCTTGAACATGTGCGGCGGTGTCAGGCAGCAGGCCGTGACTGTCTCGGTCGTGCCATAGCCCTCGCGCACCTGAATTGACGCCTTATGGTCATAGAGGAACTTGTCGAACTTCTTCTTCAGCTCGATCGACAGGCTGTCGCCGCCGGAGAATACGCCCTTGAGCGAGCTGAGGTTCGCCCCGTCCATGCTCGGCAGGCGCAGCAGCGCTTCGTAAAGCGTCGGCACGCCGGCGATGAAGTTGCACTTGTACTTCACGATCTGCTTGGCGTAGCTCTTGGCCGTGAAGCGCGGAATCAGGATGCAGCGGCCGCCCTGCGAGAGCATCGTGTGCACGCACACGCCGAGGCCGAAGCCGTGGAACAGTGGCATCGCCGCCAGCATGCGGTCGCCGGGGCGGAACATCGGGTTCGCCGCAATGACCTGCTGGCCGAGGGCGTTGAAATTCTTGTTCGTCAGCACGATGCCCTTTGTTGTGCCGGTCGTACCGCCGGAATAGAGGATCACAGCGGGGTCCGCGCCCTCGCGCTTGACCTTATAGGTCTTATAGTAGCAGGAGTGGGAGAGCTTCATGAAGTCCTTCCACATGATGACCGGCGCGTCCTCGGGAATCTTCTCGATCTTGCGTCCCTCGGTGAGCATATAACCCGCCTTGATCGTCGGGGACAGCGCGTCGCGCACGCTTGCGATGATCATGTTCACGACCTTCGTGCGCTCGCGCACCTTTTCAAACTTGTTGTAGAACTGGTCGAGCGTCACCGCCGCCACACTTTCCGAGGCGTTGAGGTAAAACTCGATCTCCTTCTCTGCCGACAGCGGATGGATCATGTTCGCAATGCCGCCGACGAGGTTGACGGCGTAGAACATATAGATGGCCTGCGGGCAGTTCGGCATGGCAATGGTCACCTTGTCACCCTCGCGCACGCCGATGGTCTTGAGCGCCTTGGCGCACTGCTCGATCTCGCGGATCATCTGGCGGTAGGTCGTCGACTTTCCCATGAACGTAAAAGCGATGTTGACCGGATATTTCTTAGCGATCTGCTCCACGGCCTCGAACATCGAGCCGTCGAAATACTCAAGGTGCATCGGCACCTCGCCCATGTAATCCTTCCAGGGCGTTCTGACAATGGAATCACTCATATTCTACTTCCTCCGATAGCGGTCGTTCCAAAAGGGTGGGGTGTTCTAACAGATATTTGAAAAGGCGCACGCTCTTTGCGTAATAGTAGCCGTCGGCAATGCGCTCATCCACGGTGAGGCCGAGGTCCACCGTCTCCTGCATTTCGACAAGGCCGTGCTCGTCGTACAGCGGCGTCCACTTCTTTTCGCCGATGATGCAGAACAGCGAGCTCGTGCCCCAGTTCGTCAGGTGGTGGTAGCCGCTTTTGAGATGAATGGAACCGAGGTTAGAGATGAACACCGAACTGTAGTTCGGGTCCTTGCCGATCAGGAAATCGGGGCACCAGCCGTGCTTGTCGAGCCAGCGGATAAATCGCACCGCCGCCTTGGACAAAAAGCGCGGCAGGCTGTTGAGCACATTCATGCTGTTGTCGGTCGTGTTGACCTTCTTCTGCTCGCGGCAGGCCGCAACCTCCTGGTGGATCTCCTCGTGGATCGTGTCGATGGTGCTCTCAGGCTTTATCTCCAGCAGAGCCATGGCCTCTTCGCTGCCGTCGGCAAACTCCTTTTTGATGACAAAGCCCGCTGTCACCTTATTGCGCTGATAGTAGTTTTCATTCGCGTAAAAGCGGTTGAGCTTCGGCCGTAAAATGACCGTCTTAACGAGCGCCGTCAGGATCACGTGGAAAAACGTGTACTTGAACGGAATGCCCTCATAGTTTTTCGTCGCAATGTAGTCCTTGATGGGCTCTAAATTCACGCGCTCTGCGATATACGCCTCGTTGTCCGCGCGGTTGGGATAGATGATGCCCATGATAAAGTGCAGCGAATCCACATCGCGCAGCAGTGTTGCGTCGCGCCGGTCGCCCCAGCGTCTTTTCTGTTCTGCCATAAAACCTTCTTCCTTTTCTTTCGGTTTTGCTTCTTTTCCCCCACCCTTCCACAAGTGGGACCCCTCTTTAGGGAATAAACCGCTCAAAAATGGCGATCGCGCCCTCGCGCTCCGCCGTCTCCAAGTCTTCTTTCGACCGGATGGTCCAGTAAACGCCCTGCGCGCCGTAGAGCTTACGGCATAAACGCGGCGCCCAGTTTTTCTTATCTTCAAATTTGTAGGCGACAAAATCCGGCTGTGCCATGATGTTGCCCAGCAGGTTCGTCGTCGCAAACGCCATCGGCAGGCTCAAATTGCCGCGGTCTTTCAAAAAGTCGCAGCTCAACTGCCCGCGGATGACCTCTGGCCGGTGCTTTTTCAGCCACGCCACGCACCGCGGGTCGAACGACTCCACACAGTACTTGACGTCAAACTTGTCGAGTTCCGCCATCGTGCGCTCAGTCAGCTCGGCAAAATTGTCGCGAAAGCTCTTGACCTCCACAATGACCGGCAGGCCCGTCCCCGCAAACAGCGCGAGCACATCCTTGAACTGCGGGATGGTCTCCTTCGTCCCGTCCAGCGCATAGTCCTTGAGTTCGTCCGCGCTCAGGTCTTCGAGGTATCCCTCGCGGCCCGTCATGCGCTTCACATCGCTGTCATGGAACACGGCAAGCGTCCCGTCGCGCAGCAGGTGCACGTCGAGCTCCGCGCCGAAGCCCCGCGCGATTGCGCGCGAGAATGCCGGCAGCGAATTTTCGGGAATGCCCGCGGCCTTATCGTAGAGCCCGCGGTGTGCGTAGCGGAACCTCCGCAGCGCCGCCATACTTTCCGTCCCGCGGCGCGCGCGCAGCAAAACCGCCCACGCGACCGCCAGAATCAGGCAAATTCCGACAACGATCCGTAAAATTTTCACTTTAGATCACTTCTTGTATTCGATTTAGTCCGCATCCATATCCTCGAACGCCGCAAGCCCGGCCTTGGCCTCCACCTTGCAGTCGCCGTGGCGCACAAAGCACATCGTCACAAAGCTGCACGCCACGAAGAACGCCGCATACGGGAACAGCATGCTGTAGCTGATGTGCTTCAAGAGCGTGCCCGCCAAAATCGGCGTCACGACCTGCGCCGCCATCGAAAATGTGTAGTAGTAACCCGTGAACTTGCCGATATCGCTGCCCTTGCACATCTCGACGACCATCGGCAGCGAGTTGACGTTGATCGCCGCCCACGCAAGGCCGACGAGCGCAAACACGACAAACATCACGGCGTTGATGCTCTGATAATGCGTCGTCAAAAAGTACGCCGACGCAAAGCACGCCGCAAGCAGGATGACGCCGCCCTGAATGGTCTTCTTGCGTCCGATCTTCGACGCCAGCTGCCCCACGGGGATGTACGACACGATGGCCCCGCCCGTCGCGACGAGCAAACACGTCGACGCGCCGCCGAGGCCCTGCCCCATCACGCGCCCGACATACGTCGTCCACCACGTCGTCACGCCGTTGTAGCCGATATACCACAGCGCGATCGAGCTCAGCAGCATCACAAGGCTGCGCTTGACTTCTTTGGGCAGCTCCTCGCTGCCGTCCGGCTCCTCCTCCACGAGCTGCTGCTCGGGATGCTCGGCCTCGTATTCCTTCTCCGCCGCCGCGAGCTTCGGCTCGTTTGTCGTGAAGTACAGCACGATGACCGAAACCGCCATCAGCACCGACACGACGACAAAAAGCGGTTGGTAGTTCACATGCGCGGCCCCCGCCGTCCTGCTGTTCGGATACAGCACCGCCGCCACGATCAGATACGAAATGCCGCCGACCGCGCCCATCAGGTTAATAATCGCGTTCGCGCGCGATCTTATGGGCTTGGGTGTCACGTCCGGCATCAGCGCCACCGCGGGCGAGCGGTAGGTCCCCATCGCCACGAGCAACAGCCCCAGCGTGACGACGAACATCGCGAGCTTACCCGTGCTCGCGCCATTTGCGTAGCCGTTGTCAAAAAGCGGCAGCAGATTCATCAGGATCACCGCAGCCGGCGTGCCGCCGAGGATAAACGGCATCCGCCGCCCGATCTTCGTGCTCGTCCGATCGCTCAGCGCGCCGAAGAACGGCAGCAAAAACAGCGCCAGCACATTGTCCGCCGCCATGATCGCGCCGGAAATGGTCTCGTCTAAGTGGAACGTGTTCGTCAAAATCAGCGGGATGATGTTGTCGTACATCTGCCAGAACGCGCAGATGGACAAAAACGCCAGCCCCACCAGCACCGTGCGCTTGTGGTCAAGCTTCATAGCCGTTCTCCTTGCAAAGAAAAGTCGATTTCCTTAGAATCACAGTAGAATATCATGTTTTCGCCAAAATAGCAAGCGCCCGTCGCGCCCCACTCTGTCAAATTCCCGTAAAGCACCAATATTCCTTGCCTTTTCGTCCCGTTTTCGCTATAATGGAACAAAAATTGCGAAAAAGGAGTTCCCATGCTGTTTTGGAAGAAGAAGGAAACGCCCCCGCTCGTCCAGTCCTCCGCCTCCGCGTGGCGCGAGCAGTGGCGCGCGATCGTCCCGCCCGAGTGCCGCAACGTCCCCGTCACCGTCGGCGATAAGACCGTCACCGCCTACGTGCAGATCAACCATTTCGTGATGATGCTCCAGGACGGCTTACTCATGGAGGAGCACTTTTTCGACGTCTGCTCCCACTTCCAGCGCGCGGGCTACCATGTCATCTGGCTCATGCGCTGCACGCAGGACATCGAAAACGGCTATTTGAAGCTCAAAAAGCAGCGCGGCGACAGATGCCTCTGGAAGTGGCGCAAGCCCACGACGAACTTCGGCCGCTGGACGTCCGACAACCGCTGCGTGACCATCCTCCTCCAATATAAGCCCGCGCCCGACGGCCCACTCGAGCACTGCACGGAGCACATTTTGCAGCGCGTCCAGTGGGCGGAGAGCTCGGACGACGCGCAGATGGTCCCCTCGCGCACGGAATTCGCCACCGTCGGCGTCCCCGGCACCCCCGCCGAGCTCGCCAACTGGCTCCGCGGCGGCTTCATGTCGGGCGATTTGTAAAATTTATCTGCATATTTAGTCATAATTCGACTTGCGAAATCAGTCATAATCTCAGTTATTTAGGGTTATTTTGCTTCGTTGTACCGTTTTGTCCTGCATCTTTTTTCATGTTTGCGAAACATGAAAGCACTGCTTCGGCAGTGCTTTTTTATTTCTATCATAACGGAGGATTTTGCATTGAAACGTACAACCAACTACGCTCTTCCCGACTGGGAAAAATCGGACTTCATCCAAATGTCCGACTTCAACGACCTGACGCACAAGCTCGACACCGCGCTCAAAAGCCACGACGACACACTGAACACCAAGGCAGACACCTCGGCCGTCACCGCCGTGCAGCAGGAGGTCGCGGCGGCGCGCGAGGCCAACTGCCTCGTCAAGCTCGCGGGCCCGCTCGTGACCACGGCGGCCAACGCCGCGATGGAATTCGACCTCTCGCAGGTGGACATGACCAAGGTTGCCGCGCTGTTTTTGACATTCAGCGCCAGCTCCGTCAGCGGCACAATGAGCGTTTCCGTCAACAACGCATCCGTCGGCACGATTTGCAGCAACGACCGCTCCACATCGGCAGGCGTTGCGTGGCTGTTTCCATTCGGCGGCAAGGTTGCCAGCTATACGTTCTCAGCTTGCAATGTGGAGGGCTTGACTAACTACAGCGACACAACCGAGTCAGTTAACTGGACGGGGGTTACTTCCGTCAAACTCAGCGGCGGTTCCAACGCAGGTGCAACGGCAACACTATTTGCGATAAAGAAATAACAAAGCAGAAAAACCCCCGAGGCCATCTGGCCTCGGGGGTAAAACTTTTATGAATGCATCTTGCGATGCGCTTCAAATTGGTTTTGGGTCAATTACTTGACGACCTTGAAGATGACCGTGGAGGTCTCACCAGCGACGACCTTGAAGGTCTCGGTGGAACCATTGATCGCGGTAGTGCCGTTCAGGTAAGCCTTGGCAAGAGGCTCGTTGACGAAGTCGGCGGAAGTGCCGTTGACAGCGGTCAGCAGATCACCGTAGGGAACAGTGTAGTCGCCCGGAGCAGCGTTGTTCCACGTAGCGATATCGATGGGCGCGCTGGTGGCAACACCGTTGGAGTAGAACTGAACCTGATACTTGACAGTGCCCGTGGTGGTCGGAGTGGCCTGACCCTGAGACTCAGTCTTCAGAACGTAGACGTAGGCAGCAACGTTATCAACGTTCTTCTTGGCGTCCTTGCTGGTGTAGCCGATCACGACGACATCATCAACAGCAACGGAGTTGGAGTCGCCCTTGGTGATCTCGGTGATCTCGGTGTTATCGGAGTACTGGGTCTTGGTGACGACATAGTACTCGGTCTTATCGTTCACACGATAATCGCCGTAACCAGCGCCGACAAGGGAGTCACCCTCGAACTTCTCGACCTTGGTACGATCCCAATACAGGTCAGCAGCGGTGCTGTTGGCAGCGTCGTAGCTACCATTGACATCGGTGTAACCATAGCCCTTGAGGAGCAGGGTCGGGTTGTTGGAGACGGAAGCGATGGTGCCGTCAGCAGCCAGGGTGATCTTGTAGAAGCCGTCAGCCTGGAACAGGTTCTGAGCGGAAGCATACAGCGTGGTGGTCTCGGTGGAGCCGAGCTTGGTCACGGTGTAAGCATACTTGATCGGGTTGTAGCCGGTGGCAAAGCCGTTCTGAGTGGAGGCATAAGCGACGAACTCGCTGGAATCAAGAGTCTTGTTCTTGATAACGACGAGAGTAGCATAGGTGCCGTCGGTCAGGAAGCAGAGGTTGCCGGCCTTAACGGTCATGCTGGGCAGCTCGTTGATGCCGTTGTACAGGGTGTAGGTGTAGCCGTTAGCATCGAGAACCAGGAACTTGGTGTTGTTGTTGGTGACAAAACGGTTGGTCTGGTTGTTGATGGTAGCGGACTTGTACTGCGTGAAGTGGATATCGCTGTTGTTGTGGGTCTTGCCAGCTTCCTGAGAACCGCAGTAGGTGTTCAGGGCATAGCTGCCGTCAGCGTTCACGGAGTAGGTGTAGATGTGCTTGTAATAACCCTCGACAATTTTATCGTCGACCTTGTGGTCACCGTTGTTGACATAGGAGTCAGAGACATAAGCGGTAGCGTTGACGCCGCTGGTGTCGCCGGTGTTGCTGGTGACAGCGCCGTTGACGGTAGCGACGGTAGCGCCGGAAACCTTCTCACCGTTGGCGAGAACGAAGTCAGCCAGAGCCTTGCCGTTGCCGATAACGCTGTTGTCGTGCTTCCACTCGATCTTCTCGATGACGAGATAGTTGACGTTGGACTTGACCAGAGCGATCAGGTTGCCGTAAGCGTCGACGATCGTGTCATAGGAAGTGTTGTCCTTCTCAGCGGGGTTAGCCTTGAAGTTGCCAAGGAAGAACTTGTCCGCATCGTTGTACTTGGTCTCGGCAACCGTGGTGGTAGCGGCGACAGTACCGTAAGCGGGAGTCCAAGTCTTGATCAGACCCATCGGGGTGACAGTGGCGGCTTCAACGTTGCGGACGACGACAGAACCGTCGAGCGTGGCGTTAACGAGGACGTACTGACCAACAGTGTAGCCGGTGGCCTCATAGCTGTAAACAGCGGAGGTGGGGTTGACCTTGTTGTCGCCATCGAGGTAGAGAGCAACGCCGATCTTGGCAGCGGTGGTGTGGCCGTTGCGGTCGGTGGTAGCGGCAGTGACGGTCTTCACAACGCCCAGATAGGTGTTGATCTCAACCAGACGATAGCCGTTCTCCATCTTGTAGACCTCGGTCAGACGGCCCTGAGCGCCAACCAGAGAGGTGGTGTTCAGCGCATCGATCTTGCCGTTGCGGTCGGAGGTGACGGAAGCGTTGGTGACGTTGGTCTTCACGCCATCGATGTAAGCGCTATCAATGGTAGCAGACTTGGAGATACCCAGATCCTTAGCGATGTCGCACTCATCAACCTTCACGGTGTAGGAGGCAACAGCCTTATCGCCAACAAAGGTCTCCGTGTCGCCGACGTTGTAGGTCCAGGTGGTGCCGGGACGGCCCCAATCGTCAGCGGAATCCGTGCCGACGAGCTTGAAGTTCTTGTAGCCGAGGGTGCTCTCAGCATTGCCGAGCACCTTATCAGTCACATAACCGAAAGCGGGGGTGTAGGTGACGGTGGCGGACTCAGCGACGGCGCGGAACAGCAGCTCGGCAACCAGCTCACGGGAAGCGGGAGCGTTCAGGTCGGTGGTCTTCGCCACGTTGTCCAGAACGCCGGCCTGCTGCGCGGTCTGCACAACATGCAGCGCCCAGTCAGCGCCGGAGAACTCACCGTTCTTGTCGTAACCGACAGCGCGGAGGATCATGGCGAGGACTTCGTAGCCGGTGACCTTGCCGGAGGGCTTGAAGGTACCGTCGGGATAGCCCTTGACCAGCTCAGCGTTGGCGCAGTAGCCGATGTAGCCCTGAGCCCAACCGGCGCCAGCCATATCGCTGAACTTGTTGTAGGTGGCGTACATGGAAGCCTTAGCATCCTTGACGTCCTGAGTGTACACGCGATAAACGATCGCGGACACCTCAGCGCGGGTGATGTCGCCCTTGGGCTGGAAGGAACCGTCCTCATAACCCTTGAACACACCCATGCCGTTCAGGACGGCAACGGCCTCAGCGTAATCGTCGCTGATGTCCTTGTCATCCGTGAAGGCGTTGGCGCTGACGGCCAGAGACAGAGTCATGACCAGAGCCAGCACCATTGCGAGTAACTTTTTCATAGATGTTACTCTCCTTTCATAAATTTCCATCCCCTTGGAGCGCTCCGGCAGCGAAAAGCGGGCATTTTGCTGTTCGCGGGTGAAAATGAAAGTTGACCGAAAAAGTTGCAAAACATTTCGATTTTCTTGCATTTTTGACCGTTTTGCAGGAAAACGCGCGATTTTAGTTGCTATCGCATCCCCTTAGCGGTGCGGAAAAAGCCCGCCGCGCAAGGACTTGCGGACGCGGCGGGTAGCGGTTTGGTAGCGATTTGCTGAAAACGGGATTTTGGCGGTGCGAAAAAAGCCCGATTTTTCAAGGGTTTGCGGGCATGAAGGGTCGGGTAGCGGTTTGGTAGCGGTCTGCAGCTACCACGATTTTTAGCACTCTCGGAGCAAGAGTGCTAAAGTTAAAGATTTGTTCATCAAAAGATGTATTTTTGTTCACAGGGCGTGACTATACTCAAAATTGTTCCGAGGGGAACGAAAGAAATGTAAACCACGCGGGCTGCAAGAGCGGCCCGCCCGAATAGATTTGGAGGCTTTGTATTATGTTTGAACTGAGACCTTTTGAACGCAGAAACAATCACGTTGCGAACTACGATCCTTGGGATCAGATGGAGCGCGCATTCTTCGGTGACGGCTCGTGGGGCCGCGGACTGAGCGAGTTTAAGACCGACATTCAGGACAAGGGCGACAGCTACCTGCTGGAAGCTGATTTGCCGGGCTTCAAGAAAGAGGACATCCACGTCGATGTGGACGGCGACACGATGACCATTTGCGCCGAGCGCCACAGCGAGCACGAGGATCAGGACAAGAAGGGCAATTACGTCCGCTGCGAGCGCAGCTACGGCAGCTACCAGCGCGCGTTCGACATCAGCGGCGTCGAGGTCGCGAATATCTCCGCGCAGTACAATGACGGCGTGCTCAAGCTGAACATGCCGAAGAAGAGCGCCGTGGTGAACGCGAAGCAGATCGAGATTCAGTAAAGCACTTCAAAAAAGGCGGCGAAAGCCGCCTTTTTTGATTTTGGATTGCACGCCGCGGCAGCGCACGCGCCGTAGGCGCACACGTTTGCGGCGTGAGAGGTGTTTTTTGTCACGCACACGCCCCAGGGCGGCTTCTCTTGCCGCTTTGCGGCAATTCACCTTCTGTCGCGACAAAAAACGATCAAGATCATTTCGCGCCTGCGGGCGCGAAATTTTTTTGGGTTGTACGGGGTTGTGCAAAAAATATTGGCGAAAGTCCGCTCTTATGAGCGGGCTTTTTCTTTTTTTCGGCGGGCCGCGGCTGGAAAAGGGAAATTTCGCTCCCCGCGCGGCGGCGCGGACTACTGTTACTTGCCGCCTGACCGCTGCGCGGGTCATCAGAACACAAAAAGCGGCTTAGGCCGCTTTTTTCATATCTGTGCTTATATATATTATATGTATGTGGTGGCGGATAATGGGGTTTTCTGTGGTTTTATGTCAAGCTGTAACAGAAGCGGCGGTTTGTTACAAGTGTGTTACAGATGGGGCGAAAGCGTTGACTTGAAATTTTGGGTGTGGTAAGGTGACAGTGCAGAAAGGGTGGGGAACGGTGCGTTCCCGACTTAGTTACGGGATCGGCATGCCACGGTAAGTAAGCCGAGAAACGCCGAAACTTGCTCCTTTCTGACAAACGAACCATCTTTAAGGGGATGCGATAGCAACTAAAATCGCGCGTTTTCCTGCAAAACGGTCAAAAATGCAAGAAAATCGAAATGTTTTGCAACTTTTTCGGTCAACTTTCATTTTCACCCGCGAACAGCAAAATGCCCGCTTTTCGCTGCCGGAGCGCTCCAAGGGGATGGAAATTTATGAAAGGAGAGTAACATCTATGAAAAAGTTACTCGCAATGGTGCTGGCTCTGGTCATGACTCTGTCTCTGGCCGTCAGCGCCAACGCCTTCAAGGATGACAAGAGCATCAGCGATGATTACGCTGAGGCTGTTGCCGTTCTGAATGGCATGGGTGTGTTCAAGGGTTATGAGGACGGTTCCTTCAAGCCCGAGGGCAACATCACCCGCGCTGAGGTAGCTACGATCATCTATCGTATCTACACTGCCGACGTCGCCAAGAACGATAAGTCCGGCCTCTATGCCACTTATAACAAGTTCAGCGACATGGCTGGCGCGTCCTGGGCTGCCGGTTACATTGGCTACTGCGCCAACGCCGAGCTGGTCAAGGGCTATCCCGATGGCACCTTCAAGCCGTCCGGCAAGGTCACCGGCTATGAAGTCCTCGCCATGATCCTCCGTGCTGTCGGCTACGACAAGAACGGTGAGTTCTCCGGCACTGATTGGGCTCTGCATGTTGCGCAGACCGCGCAGCAGGCTGGCCTGCTCAAGAACGTCAAGGGCGTTGACCTCAACGCTGCTGCGTCCCGTGAGCTCGTTGCCGAGCTGCTGTTCCGCGGCATTCAGGCCTCTACCGTCACCTACACCCCCGCTTTCGGTTATGTGACTGACAAGGTCATCGGCGCTGCTTCCAGCACCATCGGTGTGAAGAACTTCAAGCTCGATTCCGCTGATACCGCTGACAAGTGGGGCCGTCCCGGCACCAAGTGGACCTACAGCACCGGCGACAAGAAGACCACCGTGCTCGATAAGCCCACTGTTTCCTACACCAAGGCTGTTACTGAGTGCGACGTCGCTCACGACGCTGATCTCGATGCTGACACCGCTTACACCCTGTATGTCAACGGCCAGAAGCAGGCTACGACCTACACGGTCAACCTGACTGACACCGCCACCAAGCTCGGCGCTCAGGGTCGCCTGACCGAGGTCTATGGCGATACCATCGTCATGATCGACACCTTCCTTGCCAAGGTCACCTACGTTGCTGACATCACCTATGATGCTCAGGGCCACGTCAAGACTCCTGCCACCATCACCCTCGAGGTCTATGATTCTAAGACCGCTCCCAAGACCACTGCTCTGACGCTCAAGGACTACGACGACAACTATGGCTATGCCAAGGATGAGTATGTCCTTGTCAACGCTTACACCAAGGATACCAACTCCGCCACTATCAGCGGCAAGGTGTACAACAACGATAAGCAGTATGCCGAGATCCTCGGCAAGGCCGCTTCCATCGAGGGCGCTCAGAGTGTGATCTACTGGAACGCTCAGCAGCACAACGTTGAGGGCACCGTTTATGACGATGCTGTCAAGTTCTACCTTGACGAGGCCGCTCACAAGGACGCCAAGTACACTTGGTACTTCGATTCCTACAACAACCTGATCGGTGCGGTTGAGATCGCTGCTGCGAACAGCTACGGCGTCATCAACTCCATCTGGTGGGCGGGCAACGCCACTGACGGTTCCGGCGTGGCAAAGGCCAACGTCACCTATGTGGACGGCACCACCGCTCAGGTCGACATCAGCGAGATGACCTACAAGGATGCTAGCTCTGCTCTGAAGAAAACCGGTACTGTCTCTCACAGCACTGCGACTAGCAGCGTGATGACTGCTGATGGCACCTACTTCTATGTTGATTCCTACATCAACACCAACACCAGTGCGGATGCTGCTGCTGCCAACAAGCTGCTGAACGGCCACCTGTTCCGCTTCACCACCAAGTCCAACGGCACCCTCAAGGCTGTCGAAGTGGACAACTATGTTGCCACAGATGAGGTTGCCGATTACGGCAAGCTCCACAGTGTTGCAACCCTTGCTGTGAGCAAGAACACTCAGGTTATGAGCAATGGTGCCTACACTCTGGTTGTTAACTCCAACACCACGTTCCTGGTTCGTTCTGGTGCTGGCACCACTGCTAACCCCTACACCTTCAAGTCCATTGTTGGCTTCACCAACATCGACAACTATGTTGCGGGCGAAGTTGACTACGTTGACCTGAACGGTGATAATGTTGCCGATTACGTTTACGTTATCGCTCCCAGCGCGGCCTCCAAGGTCACCAGCCTGTTCTACTTCGACGGCCAGCAGGGCGCTTACACCCTCGCTGACGGCACTTGGGTCGTCAAGGGCTATGTCGACGGTGTTGCTGGCGAAGTTAAGTTCGCTGACTACGCTGCTCTGAATACTGTTCTGGGTGCTGCTCCCGCGGCCAATACGCTCTACATCGTCGCCCTCGAGGATGGCGTTGTCAAGCAGGGCCACGCTGTCACCGCTGGTGAAACGCTGGATGCCGAAATTGTTGTCTCCGATTCCTACAAGCTCGCGGCTGCTTATGACAGCTACAGCGGCAAGACCATCAAGATCGACGCTGTTGTTGGTGCTGCCGGTACTTCGGCCGCCGGCTATGCGGATCGTGACACCTTCGCTGATTCTCTCTATCACGACTATGATGTTAACAAGTACTACAGCGTGGTCGCTGATCTGACCAAGGTTGTCGGTACGATGGGCAATCCTGCTGACCAGAACTACTACTTCGTGTCCATCCAGAACGGTGGCGCGCTCAACGCTCTGGCACTTCAGGCCTATGCCTATGACAAGGTCACCTCTCCCTCTAATCCCGATCCTGCGGTTGAAGTTGGTACCGTGACCTATACTCTCACGCTTGTAAATAAGGATTCCGGCGCTCAGATTTCCCAGTACACCAAGACTGTGAATAATGTTGCTGTTGGCACGCACTCTGTTACTCTCGCTGAGATGGCTCAGCTCGTTGGTGTGAGCACCGATAAGCTGGTTGCGTTTGGTCCCTCCAGCATCGAGTTCACTGTCGCTAAGGGTGCAACTGTCACTCCGACTCTGTCCGCCTACTACGCCAACTAATCTTGACGTAAGCGTAAAAAATCTCTGAATAGAGTTTCAGCCCCGAGGCTTTCGCCTCGGGGCTGTTTTTTGCCGTGATTCAGTTTCCCTGCTCTCCGTCGTTGCTGTAGCCCAGAACCAGATAGTAATAGGTCGTACCGTCCAAGTTCATCTGGTTGCCCGACGGGGAATAGTACTGGTCGTCCTTTGGGTAGTACCAGCTCACGCCGGTATCGCCCCATGTCATTTCGTTTTCGCGGTTGTTGCTGTAGTAGAACTTGTTGAACCCGCGCACCGCCCAGTAGTGGCTGCTGCTCGAGCTGTTCACCATCACCAGCAGCGGGTAGAACCCGCACTCGATGCTGATGGCGTTCGCCGCGCCGTACTTGCCGTTGCCGGTATACGAGCCGTATTTTATGCGGCAGATTTTACCGTTTTCGATCGTCTGCGCCAATGCCGTGATGCGCTCCGCCGCCGTGCCGTCGGCCTCGCTGCGCGCATCACCCTCAGCCTTGAGCGCCGCGTCGATGCTCGCAAACGCAGCATTGAAGTCCTGCATTTTGATCGGGTCCTCCTTGACCCACTGCGGCAGGTCGAAATTTGTCGTCTTGTCCATGCGCTTTCCCCCAAAATATAATGTTGGAAAAGGCACCTCACACCCCCCTGCAAACGCGGGAACACTGATGCATGATTTGCCTTTTCATGATACGCCGTATCATGAAGCAGCGTTGCACACAACGCGGCAAAAAGTTGTACCGCCTCCGGTATTAGAATTCACGATACAACAAATTGCCGCGTTTTGTGCAACGACCCCCGTTGTGCGCGGGAACTTTTTCACCTATCATGCGTCTATAGAAGTATCCGAAAGAAACGAGGACTGGCCGATGAAAAAGCTCCTTTCCCTCCTGCTCCCCCTCGCGCTGGCCCTTTCCCTCGCCGCCTGCGGCGAAAAAAGCGCAGACGAGGCCGCGCGCCAAACCCCGCCAACACTGACGGTGACAAGTGCAAACGCTTGCAGCGTCACCCTCAAAAGCAGCAGCTACGACTGGACCTACCCCCAGGGCCTACAGAGCATGACCGTCATTGCCTGCGGCGCGCACCCGCTGGACGAAAACTTCCGCGACATCACGCCTGTACCGGAAATGCCCTTTACAGTGTCGGCCGCCTATTTCTACACCGTGACCCTCGATTTCAGCGATAATTCGCCCGATTCTGTCAGTCTCCGCTGCTGGCCGTCCGACGCCTGGGGCAGCACCGGCATGCCGTCCGAGACCGTGACCGCCCAGCGGCAGGATAACGGCGCATTTCGCGCAGAACTGCCGCAAAGCGACGGCATTTTCGCCGTCGACGCCCTCTGGGACACCAGCAGCGCGACCTACACCTTCTGCACGCAGGCGGAGGGGACAAAAGAGCTCCACCCGGGCGCGGTGCTCAGCATCGGCGAGAGCGAAGACATCCGCAAGATCGACATCTCGTGGCGCAGCGGCAGCGTGATGGTCGTCCTGACGGACGACGACAGCCTCAGCTTTGTCGAGATGGCCTATCAGGACGTGCCGGAGGAGCAGCGCCTTTCCTACGCGCTCGACGGCGACACGCTGAAGATCGACTTTTGCCGCAGCGGCCATCTTCTGAGCTCGTCGCCCGAAAAGCAGCTGGTGCTGAGCATCCCGCGCGGCCTGACGCTTGAAAAATTCGAGGTCGACACGACCGCGGCGGCGGTGAACGTCACCGGCCTGCACACGCAAACGGTCGACATCAGCACGGTCTCGGGCGGCGTCGACCTCGCGGCAGAGGCGTATGAGATCGACATTTCCACCACCGGTGGCTGCGCGGCGGTGGACGCGGATTTTTATCAGCTCGATTTCTCCGCCGTCAGCGGCAGCCTGACGCTGACGATGCAGCGCGCGGCGGAGGTCGACGCCGAGACGGTCAGCGGCGGCGTGACGATCCATCTGCCGCCGTCAAGCTATAGCTTTGCGCTGGACTTTGAGACGGTCAGCGGCACGCCGGAGATCGCCTTCGACGCAAACGGCGGCGACGGGCATTGGACGTACGGCGACAAGGCCAGCACGTTAAACATCGACACCGTCAGCGGCAATCTGAGCCTTGACTGAGAGCAAAAAAGAAGAGCGGCGACGCCGCTCTTCTTTTTTTTGCTCAGTTCATCTTCGGCTCGTCAATGTCCAGCCACGTCTGGTCAAAGCCGTAGGGAAGCAGCTCCTTGATGTGCAGGCGCTTTTCTTCGTTGTCCTTGTTGAGGCAGATGACCTCCATGTCGGGGCCGAACTCGTAGAGCACCTGACGGCACGCACCGCAGGGGTAGCAGTAGTCGTCGCTGCGCCCCGCGATGACGATGCGCTTGAAGCGCCGGTGCCCCTCGCTCACGGCCTTAAACGCCGCGGTGCGCTCGGCGCAGTTCGTCAGGCCGTAGCTCGAATTTTCGATGTTGCAGCCGGTGAAGACCGCGCCGTCCTCACATTCGAGCGCCGCGCCCACGGGAAAGTGGGAATACGGCACATACGCCATGTCCAGCATGGCGACGGCCTTCGCCTTGAGTTCTTCTAACGTTGCCATAAAAACGCCTCCTCACCAGTCTACGCCAAGATCGGGACGCACTTGAGTGTCCATGATGTCCTCGGCGTTATAGAATTGCAGATAGCGGCTGCGCGAGTGGCGCAGCGTGGTGCCGTCCGGATGCAGACGGTCGCAGATGACGGCGGAAATGTCGGGCTTCACATAGCTGAACGAACTCGTGCCGACGCTCGCGAAGATGCGGAAGCCCTGGCTTTGCAGGTACTTGAAGCGCTCGCCGGTCTGGTGCCAGTCGTCACCGTCGGGACGGCCGCCGTGGGGGTAGAACAGAATTTGCGTCGGACCGACGAGCGAGCCGACCTCGTCCGCCCAGCGCTCGGTGTCGTTGATGACGGTCTGGAGCGGCTTCGTGTCGAGGCGGATGTGGCCCCAGGTGTGGCTGCCGAACGTCCAACCGGTCTCCTTCAAACGCTGGATGACGGGCTTGACGGCCTCGATCTCGCTCGCGCGGTAGGCATCGAACGCGGGGCGGTCGGGCGAATCTGCCGCGATGTCGCGGTCATCCTGCGTGCGATAGCCTAAAATACCCTGATAGCCCGTCAGCGAGAAGATGGCCTTCGCGCCGTTGAGTGAAAAGTCGGGGTGCTCGTAGACAAACTGGTCGAGAATGGGCGTCGCGTCGAGTTCCTTGGTCAAAAAGGTCTCATTTGTGTACGGATCGGTGCACTGCGCCCAGATCTCGCCGTCCTCGCCGACGACGAGCTTGCTCGTGAAACCCTCGTCGAGCATATAGGGGTAGTAGTTCACGTCGTCAAAGCTGATGACGAGCGGCTTTTTGCCCTCTGGCAGCATCAGGGTGTTTCGCACCATGTGCGTGCCGGACTCGTCCGTCACCTCGCTCCACACGTCCTCCATCGCGACTAAAATGTAGCCCTTGTCGTACACGGACTGCAAGATCTTCTTGTACTCGTCCGCCGTGACCATCCAGTCGTCGAGGCCGTAGCGCTGATCCTGACTGGCATTGCAGTCGTGGAAAGCCCACTGCGGGTAGGCGATGATCGGGTGGAAAAAGAGGTGCTCCACCACCTGATCCGGTCCCCAGGCCTGCGTGAGCTGGTCCTCGGACCAGTAGCTGCGCACGGCGTCATAGGGGTCGGCCGTGTCGCCGGTGTTGTTGTCGGTGCCGCCACCGTTTTCGTCCGTGACGGTCTGATCGTCGCCGTCGGACGGCGTCGTATTGTCGCCACAGGCGGTCAGCAGCGACAGTACCATCAGCGCGCTGAGCAGCAGTGCAAAAAAGTGTTTCATGTCAAAATCTCCTCTCTCAAAACTGCGCGGTCATTATAGCAGACTTCACTTCTTTTGACTACGCCTTTGGCGCTTTTGTTCCCATTTGTAACTATTTACCACAAATAATTAAAGCGTCACAGCTTTTCGCATCCGCAGACGCGAAATGATTTCGAATCGTTTTTTGGCGCGACATGCGCGTGCCAAGAAACTCTTCTCGCTCCGCGCGTGTCGAAGCCGCCCTTTGGGCGGCAAGGAACGAAGCGGAGTGTAATTCTCAAAAAACAAGGGACACGGTTTCCGTGTCCCTTGTTTTTTGAAGAATTAGAAGTCTGCGTTGCCCACGGTGCGGGGATGCAGCTCCACGTCGCGGATGTTGCCGATGCCCGTTAAATACATCACCATGCGCTCGAAGCCAAGGCCGAAGCCCGCGTGACGGCAGGAGCCGTAGCGGCGCAGGTCGCAGTACCACCAGTAGTCCTCGGGATTCATGCCGAGCTCGCGGATGCGCTTTTCGAGCAGCTCGATGCGCTCCTCGCGCTGGCTGCCGCCGATGATCTCACCGATGCCCGGAACGAGGCAGTCCGCCGCGGCGACGGTCTTGCCGTCGTCGTTGAGGCGCATATAGAACGCCTTGATCTCCTGCGGATAGTCCGTGACGAACACGGGGCGCTTGAAGATCTGCTCGGTGAGGTAACGCTCATGCTCAGTCTGCAGGTCAATGCCCCACTCGACGGGGTAGTCGAACTTCTGGCCGCTCTCCTTTAAGAGCTTGACCGCCTCGGTGTACGTCACGCGGCCAAAGTCGGAACTCTCGACGTGCTGGAGACGCTCAAGAAGGCCCTTGTCGACAAAGCTGTTGAAAAACGCGAGATCGTCCGGGCAGCGCTCCATGACGCGGCGGATGATGTGCTTGACCATCGCCTCCATGACCTCAAGGTCGCCGTCGAGGTCGCAGAACGCCATCTCCGGCTCGATCATCCAGAACTCGGCGGCGTGGCG
>ENA-UOJM01000198-UOJM01000198.1-human-gut-metagenome-genome-assembly--contig:-P116-NODE-198-length-94849-cov-16.069572_pt1 | contig 94849 bp, 87 predicted proteins | sample MGYA00242349_ERZ723896 | MGnify/ENA metagenome assembly ERZ723896 | reverse complement strand
TGGTGCAAATTTCACACTTTACGCTTGATTTTTCTCCGTTTTGGTCATAGCTATTCTGTAAATATTGTAGTAGTGTGTGTTGCTGCAGGGAGGTGAGAATGTGGCGAAAAAGCAAACCGACGGAAGCCTTGCGCTGGAACAGCAGCGCGTCATAGTCATCCCAGCGCACGACGAGATCGTCGCACGCAAGATTCGTGTTGCGGCGTATGCCCGCGTCAGTTCCTCCAGCGAAGATCAGCTCAACTCCTACCGCGTCCAAAACCAATATTATTCTGAGCTTATTTCTAACAACCCAGATTGGGAAATGGTTGACATCTATGCCGATGAGGGCATCACCGGCACGTCGGTTGAAAAGCGTGAAGACTTTCAGCGCATGATGCAGGATTGCCGCAAAGGCAAGATCGACCGCATTCTGGTCAAGAGTATTTCCCGATTTGCCAGAAATACAAAGGATTGCCTTGCGGCTGTCCGGGAACTGAAGGAACTCGGCGTCAGCGTCCTGTTTGAAGAACAGGGCATCGACACGGCTAGAGTGTCCAGTGAAATGGTCACGGCAATCATGGCATCCCTAGCGCAAAAGCAGAGTGAGTCGATTTCCGGTAATGTGCAATGGAGCATCCAGCATCAAATGGAGGCAGGAAAGTATAAGCTCCGCACAGCACCATTTGGATACACGGTTCAAAACGGTGAGCTTACGGTGAATGAAGCAGAAGTTCCGATTGTACAAGATATTTTCAATGCCTACCTGTCTGGCGCAAATACAAAAGAGATTTGTGACTGCCTTAATGCACAGCAGGGGAGTAGCCGAAAGTGGCTACGCAGAGAAATTGATTATATATTAATGAATGAGCGTTATGCCGGAAATGCCATTTTTCAAAAGAAATATACAAGGGCAGAGCTGCCAAGAACAGTAAAGCGCAATCATGGCGAGCGAGCCATGTATTATGTATCGGACAGCAATGCACCAATTATTCCTCAGAATGTATTTGATCGTGCGCAGGAATTGCGCAAACGCAGAACCGTGAGCAGATCGGACGAGCCAAAAGTGTATTCTGGCAAAATCCAATGCAGCTGTGGTTCTCGCTGTCGGGCAAAGACTTCAAACCAAATCTGGTATTGGTCATGTGTAGTGCATGAGGAACAACGGAATGCCTGTCACATCAAGCAGGTACCGGAGGAAACTATTAACGCAGCGTTCTGCCGTCTGTACTACAAACTCAAACACCACGGCAATCCCATCTTCGCGCAGATGCTCTCGAACCTCCAAAAAATCCGCTACAGCCGGATGCTCTGGAGCGAAGATGTGATCTCTCTCAACAAGAAAATATCCGATATTCTCAGTCAGGTTCAATTCCTAGCCCAGCTTCAGCAAGCGGGCGGCGTTGATCCTGATACTTTTATCTCATCAAACAACAAACTCAGCGAACAGCTCCGCAGGCTGAAACAGGAAAAAGCAAGGCTTCTCGACACCGACAGCGACGATCTGGCAGACCGCACCCGCGATCTCATGGACGCGCTGGAGGATGGGCCGGACTTCCTCGACGGTTTTGATGCGGAGCTGTTCGATGCGCTTGTTGAAAAGATCATTGTGGACAGCAATGAGCGCCTGCGTTTCCGGCTGAAAAATGGATTGGAACTGACAGAGCAGATCGAAAGGACGAAGCGGTAATGGGAAATCGGAAGCTGCCGTTTGGGTATCAAATGCGCATGGGCGAGATCGTCCGAAACGAGCCGGAGGCAAAAGCCGTGCAGGACATTTTCCTGCAATACACGCTCGGCGCGTCGCTGAAGGAAATCGCAGAACAGATGAGAAAGACCGGCCCCGTCTATGACGAGGGCAAGAGCTGGAACAAGAACATGATCGCACGAATCTTGGAAAACACCAAGTACACTGTGACAGACAGCTATCCGAGATTAGTTGACATAAAATTATTTGAAGCAGCCGCCGAGAAGCGGCAGACCAAGCAGCGCCTGCCGGAGAGGACGCCCGCACAGAAAGCACTCAAGCGCATCTGCTCCAAGCCGCCCACCTCAGAGATCGAGCAGCAGGTTACGCACCTGCTTGGCAAGCTGGCAGAGCAGCCGGAGCGCATCATGCAGCCAGAAAAACGGTCAGCACCGATATACAGCACCACACAAGCCGAACTGGATGACGTTCTAAACACCCAACCGCTCGACGAGGACGCTGCCAGAAGCCTGATCTGCAAGCTGGCGCAGGAACAGTACGACGCCATTGGCAACGAAGAATATGAAACCGAACGCCTGCGGCGGCTGTTTACAGCGTTCGAATGTACGGCAGAACTCAATGCGGAGCTGCTGCAGAGTGCCGTCTCTGCCGTGCTGGTGACACGCCAGACGGTGCGGTTGCAGCTCAAAAATGGACAGATCATCGGAAAGGACGATTTGGTATGACAGACGAAAAGCCGCGCGTCATTATAATCCCACCCAAGCCAGACCTACAGCAAACGACCACGGTCACAAAGCAGCTTCGCGTTGCGGCATACTGCCGCGTCTCGACCAAGGAAGAAGAACAGGCCAGTAGCTATGAAGCGCAGTGCGAGTATTATACGGACAAGATCATGTCCAACAAGGAATGGACGATGGCTGGCATTTTCGCGGACGAAGGCATTACCGGCACGTCTACAAAAAAACGCACGGAATTCCTCCGCATGATCCGTCAGTGCAAGCAGAAAAAGATCGACCTCATCCTCACAAAGTCCATTCAGCGGTTCGCCCGCAACACGCTCGACTGCATCAACTATACGCGCATCCTCCGGCAGCTTGGCATCGGGGTTCTCTTCGAAAAGGAGAATATCAACTCGCTTCCAGCGGACAGCGAATTTATGATCACGATGTACGGCGCGATGGCGCAGTCTGAAAGCGAATCCATCTCCGGCAACATCCGGCGCGGGCGGCAGATGCACGCGAAAGTCGGAACGCTCAAGGTTCCCTGTTATCGGCTTTATGGATACGAAAAAGACGCAGATGGCAAATTCAGCGTCATACCTGAACAAGCAGAAATTGTGCGCGAACTCTACAAGCGATATGAGAGCGGTGCCAGCCTGCGAAATCTGCAAGACTGGCTGGAGGAAAATCAGATCAAAACGGTTCTTGGGGAATCCAAATGGACAACGACAGCCATCAAGGGCATCCTGACGAATGAGAAGTACTGCGGCGACGTTCTGCTCCAGAAAACATTCCGGACAGATGTGATCAGCAAGAAAATCGTAAAAAATATCGGTCAGATGACCCAATATTATATGCCTGACCATCACGAGGGCATCGTCAGCCGGGAGCAGTACAATGCAGTGAAAGCAGAAATGGCAAGGCGAAGCGCCCTGCGCAGCCCATCCAAATCGGCTGTGACAGGACGCTCCTGTTATACGAGCAAATACGCGCTGTCAGACAGACTCGTGTGCGGCGAGTGCGGAACACTCTACCGCCGCTGCACATGGACATCCCTTGGCCGACAATACCCCGTCTGGCGCTGCACCAGCCGCCTGAACTACGGCACAAAATACTGCCACGATTCGCCGACGATCAAGGAAGAACCTCTGCAGGCGGCGATTCTGGCAGCCATCAACGCTGCTATGAGTGACAAACCGTCCCTGCTTGACCGTATCAGGAATGCAGTCTCCTTGGAACTTCTGCCGGTGCAGGGGCAGACGATGAGCCTTGCCGATATTGAGCGGCGGCTGGCGCAGCTCGACGGGCAGTTCCAGCGCCTGCTGGCAGAAGCCATTGATGCCGAAGACAAAGAAGCCTGCAATGCACAGTTCGCGGAAATCCTGGCCGAGCAGACCTCTCTCAAAAAGCAAAAAGAAACTATTCTGCAAAGCAGCATGGACACTGACCGCGTCTGCACCCGCATGAAGCAGGCAGAACAAGCCATAGAAAATGCCGCATCCACGATCACCGAATGGAACGAAAACGCCGTCCGGCAGATCGTGGAGCGCGTGACCGTCCTCTCCACTGATGAGATTCTGGTGCGGATCAAGGGCGGCGCAGAAATCAAGCAAACGATAAATAGGTAAAAAGAGATTACTTGTTCGATTCCATGCTGCACCTCTTTGTGTGGGCAAGCAAAGTCTTTACCACAAAGTCCACTTCAAAAAAGAGCACTGGAAAGCCGCACCAGCTGAATGAAGTGGTCAACAAAAACATACAGCGAAGGCACGACCAAGCGTCGTGCCTTTTACGTTATCCACGATTACCGTGAGCCATTCAGAAGCGCCGTTGTTCTCGCATTGACACCCATAAGCTCCCGCTGCGTCTGCCGGTTTGCTTGGCACATGGGCATCAGAAAATTCACAGCCTTTCGGATCTGCTGAAGGTCAGAGGAAGTGAGGGCGTTCTGGTGCAGATGCTCCAAAACGCGGCTATAGGCATCCTTCAAGGATGCAGACACAGCAGGCTGAAAGAAATAAGTTGAGATCAGGCCGCCGATCAGGGCGGCTTCGTTATCGGTGTACTGCATGGCTGCGCTCCCTTCGCAAGAATCAAACGAACGGGGCAATCATACCACAAAATATTGTAGCAGGCTATTCGCAAAACGACGAAATATACGATGCGCGTCAGCGCGGAAAGGAGAAGCCATGAACGTCAGAAAACCTGTGGATTACGGCACAATGCATCGGGAATTGACCGCAATTCTTGCGCAGAATCTTCCGCAGATGGAAGAAGTGTATGCCATCGGCAAGGTCATTAACCAGCGCCCAGAGAAGGGCGCGGCAGTCGCAGCCGCAGAATTCATGCAGGCGAATTTCCATGACCGCACAGGCTTTTCCCCGCGCAACGTGCGCCGGATGCGCGATTTTTACAAGATTTATGAAAATGACCAAACGCTCCTCCGGCTGGCAATGAAAATCGGCTGGACACTGAACGTGGTCATTATGGAATCGGAGTTGACAATGGATGCAAGATGCTGGTATCTCCAGAAAGCCAACGTAGGCGGTCTATCTAAGGCAGAGCTTCTGCGGATGATAGAATCTGCCGCACATTTGGAAATATCTCTCGACGAAAGCAAGCAGGACTGGTATACTAAAGAAAATGATGAATGTTCGGAGAGAATGCAGCGTGAAGAATATCCTGTTTATCTGCCATGGAAATATCTGCCGCAGTCCGATGGCGGAGTTTGTGATGAAGGACTTGGTGAAAAAAGCGGGGCTGGCATCACAGTTTCATATCGAGTCGGCGGCAACCAGCAGGGAAGAACTTGGCAATCCGGTTTATCCTCCGGCGCGGCGCAAACTAGCGGAACATGGGATCAATTGCAGCGGTCATGCAGCGCGGCAGCTGACGAGCCGCGACTACGACGAATACGATCTGCTGATTGGTATGGACAGTGCCAACCTGCGGGATATGCACCGCATCTGCGGCGGCGATTATGCCGGCAAGATGTCCCTCCTGATGGATCATACCGCCCGCCCCGGCAATGTGGCAGACCCGTGGTACACAGGCGATTTTGAAGCGACTTGGCGGGACGTGTTGGAAGGGTGCCAGGGGCTGCTGAAAGAATTATGACTGGAACGAGGTGAATGGAATGGCGCAGAATGATCAGATTCAGCTTTTTGAGAACAAGCGCATCCGTACCGCATGGGATGCAGAAAAAGAAGAATGGTACTTTTCCATCGTCGATGTTGTAGCTGTGCTGACCGATCAGCCGGATCAGCGCGGTGCAAGTAACTATTGGGCAAAACTGAAGCAGCGGCTTAAAGAAGAAGGTGCAGATCAGTTGCTGACAAATTGTCAGCAACTGAAACTGAAGTCGCCAAAGGACGGAAAACGCTATAATACCGATGTAGCCGACACCGAACAACTCCTGCGCATCATTCAGTCCATTCCCTCGCCCAAAGCCGAGCCGTTCAAGCTCTGGCTGGCACGGGTCGGCCGGGAGCGAATCGAGGAAACCATCGATCCGGAGCTGACGATCGACCGCGCGTTGGAAACCTATCTCAAGAAAGGATATAGCCGCGAATGGATCAACCAGCGCCTGCAAGCCATTCAGGTACGCAAGGAACTGACCGACGAATGGGACGCGCGCGGGGTACAGAAAGGCGTGGAATACGCGATTCTGACCGACGAGATTACAAAAGCGTGGTCCGGCATGAACACGCGGCAGTATAAAAATCTCAAGGGCTTGAAGAAAGAAAACCTGCGCGACAACATGACGACGCTGGAATTGGTTCTCAATATGCTGGCCGAAGCCACAACAACAGAGATTTCCAAGCAGAAAGCGCCGGAAGGTTTGCGGGAAAACGTCGAGGTTGCACGCTCCGGCGGTAAGGTCGCGGGCGATGCACGAAAAGCCATCGAGCAGCAGACCGGTGTGCCGGTTATTACATCAAAAAACGCCGCGCAGCTCAATCAGGTCGTGACAAACCTGATTGAAGCGACCGACGAGATTGCGAGTAAAGACAAGTCGAAAGAATAAATTACAGAAATCAGCCACTGTAATATGTTCATCTATAGTGTAGTGAACACACAGTAAATAGCCAGTAATTGTTCTGATTACTGGCTATTTTCTTTGCTTCTACACACTTTTCAACTGAAAAAGTTCGGAAAATGTAACGCCCAAAAAATTTCCCCCATTTTTCCCCCTTATCGGGAGCAGGTAACAGGTGGTTGATTATACTTCCAGATGGTTATAAAATGCTTGCATCCGCATGGCACTTTCCTGCCGCATTTTCTGCGTGACATGCCCGTAGACATCAAGTGTAAACTGTGCCGTAGCATGACCTAAATTAGCCTGCACTGTTTTAACGTCGTCGCCAGAGTACAATGAGGTTACTGCGAAGCTGTGACGCAGATCATGAAAGCGCACATCTGAGGGAATATTTGCTCTTTCAATCACTGCTTTAAAGTGTTTTACAACCGTTCGGCGAACAAGATTTTTACCAAGTGCATCCGTGAACGCAAGATTCCATTTGTTTTCCCAGGCTGCTCCGACAATTTGCTTGTTTGCATTTTGCTGTTGCTGCTCATCTTTTAGAGCTTCCATTACAACTGGGGCCGGGGATAGCACTCGACACTTTCCGCTCTTGGGCGTTTCCAGAAAGTAAACGCCGTCTTTGCATTGAAGCTGCTGCTTGATGGTGATCTGGCCGGTCTTGAAATTAACGTTGTCCCAGGATAGACCTAACAACTCACCTTGACGCATACCTGTGAACATCGCAACGATAAACAGGTTATCGTATGCGTCCTTCTTTGCCTCTTTCAGCATTCGGGCGATTTCCTCTGGCTCCAAGGGCTTGATTTCCGGCCGAACGACTTTGGGGAGTTTGCAGCCGGCGGTTGGGTTCTTACTGATGTAACCATTTGAAATTGCCTGCTCTAAAGCGGCATGGAGGACGCCATGTATGTTCTTTACTGTTTTCGGCGCCAGCCCTGATTTTGTAAGGGAGTTATAAAAGAGCTGAATTGTATGTGTGTCCAGATCTTCCAGTTTTGCAGCGCCGAGACGCGGAATTAGGTGCTTCTTGATTTGCTTTGAGTAGTTGCTGACTGTGAGCGGCTTCCAGTCTGCAGTATATTCTGAGATCCAGGTATTCAGCCATTCACCAACTGTCAGTTTACAGGAGGGCAGGTAGGTGCCGGTATCGATCGACGTTGTGATCTCTTTTAATCTCTTAGCAACCTCGCGCTGTGTTTTTCCGCTGATACTTTTTTGAATCTGCTTGCCTGTGCCGAGATCAATCCCGACGGTATAACGTGCTTCGTAGTAGGTGTAGGCTTTTCCGTTTATGACTTTCTCCTTTTTTCGGATGGAGCCCATTCCAGCTACAGACTTTCTTCCAGATGCTTTGCTTTGCGACATAAATACGCTCCTTTCGATGCCGCATAGCAGGTACAAATCAATCATACCACGAATGAACCCAAATCACAAGATGATATGCTTCAGCCGTTGCGCAGATACTCGTTGAAAGCATCTAAAGGAATTTTATATGTGCGCCCAATTCGGATGCTTCTGATTTTCCCTGAACGCACTAGTTCATAGGCCGTGTTATGGCTGATGGAGAGCAATACCTGCAGGTCTTTTACATGTAGAATCTGAGGAAGCTGATCTTTTTTTAATTCTTCTTCGTTCATAAATACCTCGATTTTATTTGATGCAGCCTTTCTCGAAATAATGAGAAGGCTGTTTTTTGTTTTATAAGCCATCTGGCAGTCCGTTCCTACGCTCCGGTCAAGAGCGCGTATTGCAGTCGCTGCTGTGCAGCGTTGGACCGTGGGTACGCTCATATCATCGCATACTGTCCGCGGCTGCTGTATCTCCCTGCCAGATGGGTGTTCAGTTGTCAAGGTGCAATGCTTGAGAGTCTTTACACTTAAAAAATAGGGGCCGCTTCGACTTTTTCTGCACAGCTGAGGAAAAATATTTTATATGCTATGATTTGTGGCGGATCAAACACATATAGGAGGTACTTATCATGATCTACACAAAACAGGAAAAACAGAAACTGGAACAGGTGATCTCGGTATTTGCGGAACGGCTGAAGGAAAGCGACGCTTTTGACCTTGTCTGGTCGGACAAGGTAGGATACGTCCTGCTGGATATTTCGCCGGACTATAACTATGTGGATACCGCCCGGCGCATCGATACGGCAGCGGAACTGTGCAGACTCATGCTGGAGGATGTTGCGCTGGATGTGCTCCTGCTGACAGAAAACGAACATTCCATAGAAACAGCAGACCCGTTGGAGCGCGCTGAGATCGTGCGCCGTTGGCAGCCGTATTTTGAGCAGCTTCCGGAGTATGAATATCTCCGGGAAGAACTGACATCCGAGTGGCCGTAAGCTGCCCTTTCCTTGACAACCACAATATCTTGTGGTAAAGTTGCCTTGTAATTGAGATTTGTGCATACCGCTTGTGGCACGACAGCCGCAGCGTTCGGAGTATTCCGACTTGCACACGTATTGTCAGGCTTTTACGATTTCCGGTAGAATTGCCATGTCCGCAGGACAGGTTTCTGCCGGATTTCCTTTTTGGGCGCAACGCCCACAGATTGCGGGAATGACCGCGACGCAGAAAAACTGCGCCGCTGAGCGTTCTCGTTCTTTTTTTGCCCAAATGCCGAAAGGCTTTGAGGATATATTTTTTGAGAAAGGCGGTAACCAAATGAAATCACGAAAGAAATGGCGTCCCGGAGGACGGCAGCGACAGTCTGCGGCGTATCATCGCAGAGCGGTTCACAAGCGGAAGCGTGTGGTACGGCTGCGGGTGTGGAAGAAGGGAGAAAAGAATGGTGTTGTGGCTGAAGTATGAGCCGCAGGAGTTAGTAGATACAAGTAATCTGAGTAGCGAAGAATGGCTGTCCTATCGACGGCGGGGCATCGGCGGCAGCGACGCTGCGGCGATCCTCGGCATTTCGCCCTGGCGGACAGCACGGGATCTGTACTATGACAAGCTGAATGTTGTAAAGGCGGACATGGATGAAAACTGGGTCGCGCTGGAGATGGGACATCTGCTAGAGGATCTGGTTGCGCGGATTTTTGCGAAGAAAACCGGCCTGCGCATCTTTCAGCGGAAGGTCATGTTCCAGCACCCGCTGTATCCGTGGATGCTGGCGGATCTGGATTACCTTGCGGAGCTTTCGGACGGCAGCAATGCCATTCTGGAGATCAAGACGACAAATTATAACGCCCGAGAAAACTGGTGGTACAACGGCGAGGAGATCGTTCCGGTGTACTACGAATCTCAGGGTCGGCATTATATGTCAGTCATGAATCTGGACAGGGTCTACTTCTGCTGCCTGTATGGAAACAATGAGGATGAGGTCATCATCCGGCATCTGGACCGGGACTATGCCTATGAGTCGGAGCTGATCGCGCTGGAGGATACGTTCTGGAATGACAATGTCCAGAAGCAATGCCCGCCGGACTATACGGAAAGCGGCGACCTTATCTTGCAGAGTTTGCAGAGATGGAAAGGCATTGACCGGAGAGATTTGCCACCGACAGCGTTCGGCGCACCGCAGGTCACGCAGATCCACCAGTATTTGCAGCTTCAGGAGGAGAAAAACGCGCTTGCAAAACAGGTCACACAGCTGGATACGCAGATGCAGCAGCTCAAAGGCTTGCTTGTCAGCGAACTGGATGGTAAAGACTGCGCGACCTGCGCGGACGGTGAACAAAGCTACGTTATCTCCTACAATCCCATTCGCAGGCAGGGCATCTCCAAGGATAATCTGGTTCGCTTGCGGGAGGTTTACCCGGAGATTTACGAGCAGTTTGTGGAAACGTCGGAATCCAGACGGTTCAGCATCAAAATCGCGGCGCAGCCCGCCGCTTGAGTGAGGTGAAAAAACGAATGATTGCAGCCTATGATAAGCTCATCTACTTCAATGAAGCCAGCAAATACACCATTCTTCGGATGCGCACGGATGATCCCTCCGTACCGGAAGAAGCCCGTTCCCAGTACACGTTCCGAGATCGGATGCTTCGGTTCACCGCTGTCGGCTATGGACTGCCGCAGACGGATTCCGTCAAGCTGGAGATCGAGGGTGACTGGAAAGAGGGCAAGTACGGCCTGCAGCTCCATGTGGAGCACTGGCACGAGCTTGTGCCGCCGACAACGGAAGGACTTCTGAGCTATCTTTCATCGGGGCTTCTCAAAGGCATTGGAGAAAGTACAGCCAGAAGCATTGTCCAGCGGTTCGGCACAGATACGCTCGATGTGCTGGAATATCATCCGGAGAAACTGTTGGAGATCCGCGGCATCACGGAGCAGAAGCTGGAGGAGATCAAGACGTGCTACGCAGAAAGCCGTGCCATGCGGGATATTATGGAGCTGCTGACACCGTTTCAGGTCACGCCAGTGACGGCGATGAAGATCTATCAGCATTTCGGCCCCGCCTGCACGGATATCCTGCGAAAAAGCCCGTTCCGGCTCTGTGAAATATCCGGGTTTGGATTCAGGCGCGTCGATACGATCATCCGCAAGTCCGGCGGCGACCCGCACGACCCGGTTCGTATCCACGGTGCGATGATTTGTGCGCTGGAAAACGCGCGACAGCATGGGCATCTGTATCTGGAGGTCAATACGCTGATTGCGGAATCCCTGCAATTCCTCAACGAGCCGATCCCGCTTCCTCAGATGCAGGTCAGGCGTGCGGAGGTAGAACAGAAATTACAGCAGATGGCAGAAGACAACGAGATCGTTTCCGATGGCGGTCGATTGTACCTTCCGCATATTTTCATGCAGGAGGTAGAGACTGCGGCAAAGGCGGCAGCCATGCTCTTGGAACACACGGCAAAAATTGACGTGGCGCTTCCACTGGAGCAGGTCAAGCAAAAACTCGGCTTGCACTTAACAAAGCGGCAGAGCCGCGGCGTTGAGGTGGCGATGGAGCGGAATCTCTCCATTATCACCGGCGGCCCCGGTACTGGCAAGACGACAGTTCTGAAAGCTATCATCGAGGTCTATCGGATTCTGCATCCCAAGAACCGCATTGTTCTCGCTGCGCCGACCGGAAAAGCCAGCCGACGCATGGCGCAGAGCACCGGGATGCTGGATGCACTGACGCTGCACAGCCTGCTTGGCTTGCAGGGCGATTTTTGCAGCAAGGACAAGCAGGATCAGCCGCTGCCGGTTGACTTTCTGATCGTGGATGAGGCGTCTATGGTGGATATGTGGCTGGCGCATCAGCTGTTTACGCGCCTGCGGAGAGGGACAAAACTCCTGCTGTTGGGCGACGTCGATCAGTTGGAGAGCGTCGGCGCGGGCAACGTGTTCGCGGAGCTGATTGGAAGCGGCATCGTGCCGGTGACGGTTCTCGATGAGATTTTCCGTCAGTCCAAGGACAGCCTGATCGCCTACAACGCCAAATTCATCAACGAGGAAAACAGCAGCCTGTTCTACGGTCCGGATTTTCAGTTCGTCAAGGCAGAAAATCAGGAAGAAGCCGCGGCGCAGATTCAGGCACTCTATCTGCGGGAATTGCAGGATACGTCCATTGGACAGCTTCAGATCATCTCGCCCTATCGGACGGACGGAGAAGCGTCCTCCAACGGACTGAACGCGCTGATCCGGGAGACGGTCAATCCGCATACGGAAAAGATTCCAGAGCTTATGTTCGGAGAGCGTATTTTCCGCCTGCATGACCGTGTGATGCAGACCAAGAATAATTACAATCTGGAAGGTTATGATTCCGCGTGTAAGCAGAAATTCAAGGGCGTGTTCAACGGTGACATCGGGAGCATCTGCAAGATCCTACCCGACAAGCTGTGCGTGGATTATGATGGGCGCATCGTGGAGTATTCCAAAACGCAGCTCGGCGATCTGGAACTGGCGTATGCCATTACGATCCATAAGTCGATGGGTTCGGAGTACGAAACGGTCATCATTCCCATTTTGATGGCGCACCGCATTTTGCTGACGAAGAATCTGATCTATACCGCCGTGACACGCGCAAAAAAGCGTGTGATTCTGGTCGGGCAGAAGCGCGCACTGTTTCTGGCGATCCACTCCGGCAGAAAGGTCAAACGGAACACCTGCCTTGCCGAACGGATCTTAAAGTACAATCAGGTATTCAGACAAAAGGCTCTGCCGCAGGGCGCGACAGAGCAGAAATTGAAAAAAGCCGGTTAAGTTGAGATGGATGTGCAGAATTTGCGCAGTCATCTCTTATTTTATTTATGGAAGGAGTTCTAAGAAATGAATGACAACAAATCCACTGTGATGAACAACGCCGCCGTGCAGCAGCTGCGCAAGGTGCCGGGCTTTGACCCGATGAAGCTCCTGCGCAAAACGATCTCCGTCAAAACCGGGCACCCGGTCTGGAAGCTGGATCTCCGCTATAAGCGGCTCTGGTTTCGTCTGGCCTGCCCGAACGGGAGAATGCTTTTGAAGCCGCTGCGCATCAGTGACCAGCTGGCAATTATCGAAGCGCAGGTTTATTTCAGCAAGGACGATCCGGTTCCGGCCGCCAGCTTTACCTCCGAACAGCGCAGGGAGAATATCCCCGGTGGGGAATTTCTCCGCGCTGCACAGGAGGATGCGCTCAACATGGCGCTGGAAAACGCCGGCTTCGGTATCCAGTTCTGCGACGTGAACCGCGACTACGGCGGCGAGCTGTTCGGTTCGGAAGTGCCGGTCCAAACGGAAGTCGAAGAAGCAGCTGTCGAGGAAACCAAAGCACCCATTGTGGAGGAAACCATCGCAGAAACAGCGCCGACGATGGATATGGATTCCGCGTCCGCCGAACAGCACGTTGTGGAAACAACTGCTCCTGTTATGGAAGAAACGCCTGACCTTCATGTCGTGCCGCCCCAGCAGGAAGAAGCCGCGGAAGAAGTTGCAGAACAGCCGCAGGCCGCGTCCTATACGGCAGATATGGATGTCAGCGAGATCACGCAGCGTATGACGGTGGACGAAGCCAAGGCCGTCGTGGTGCAGATCGGCACCTGCCGCGGCTGGACGCTCGAACAGGTCGCGCAGCGCCGTCCGGCGAGCCTGAAATGGTATCTCTATGGCTGCGATCAGGCGGACAATATTCTCAAAGCCGCAGCGTCCGTTCTGCTGGACAATCTGCAGCAGAAAGCCGGATGAAGCGTCAAGTTTGGATGAAAGGGTGTGGCCGTTATCAAAGCCGGTTCTTCGCAGTTTCCGTTTCACATTACAGACGTTGCGGCGCTGCTGCGGCTCAATATCCGCAGGCGCGGTCCGGATTTTCTGTATGTGGACTGCCCGCTTTGCGGCGATCATCGCGGCAAGCTCTATCTGAAAACGTCACGGGACGTGTGGCACTGTAATTACTGTCAGGAATCCGGAGGGATGCTGGCGCTGTATGCAAAGGTCTACGGCATCAGCAACGCGGACGCCTATCGGGAGATCTGCGAAGCACTCCAGACCGGAGACTACGCACCGGAGTATCAGAGCTACCAGAATCAGCAGCCGCAGGAAATCGCGCAATCTGTCAGGGCATCAAGACAGGCGATCCACCAGACGCTTTCAATGCTGTTTTCCATGCTGTCGCTGACGCCAAAGCACCGTGCGCATCTGCGTGAGGTGCGTGGACTGACGGACGACCAGATCGAACGGTTCGGCTTCAAAAGCACCCCGCCGCCTTATCTCTGCAAGAGTCTGACGGCGCGGCTTTTGAAGCAGGGGTGCACCCTGCAGGGAGTCCCCGGCTTTTATATGGCAGAGGACGGCAGATGGACAGTACGATTTGGAACGCGCACGGCCGGGATCTTGATCCCGGCCAGAAGCGCAGACGGACTTGTCTGCGGTGCGCAGATCCGGCTGGATATCCCCATCCGGGAGGAAAACGCGCCCGCCGATAAGGAGGGCACGAAGTACCTCTGGCTGTCGTCGAGCAGCAAACCGATGGGGACATCCTCGGAAAGCCCCATCCACTTTGTCGGCGATCCGTGTTCCAGAGTGGTCTATGTGACGGAAGGCCTTTTGAAAGCGGACATCTGCCATGCCTTGATGAACCGCACCTTCGCGGCGACCGCTGGGGCGAACAACGTGTCCAAGCTGGACGAATTGTTCGCGTTTCTCAAAAAGAACGGCATGGAGGAGATCATCGAAGCGCAGGACATGGACAAGTATCGGAATGTTCACGTTGAGAAAGGTGCCTCCAAGATCTATCTGATGGCACGAAAGCACGGACTGCAATGCCGCCGGCTGACATGGAACCCGAACTATAAGGGTTTAGATGATTGGCAGCTTGCGCTCCGGAAGGATGCTGCGAAAGCACCGAAAACAATGACGTTCCGGGAGCAGTATCTGTATGGTGTGTGCGAGGTTTCCGAGATAGATGCCTGCGTGGAACGATGGCACAAGACGCAGCCGGATGGTGTGTCCTTGCAGGCATACCTCGGCTTGCCGGACGAAGAATACCAAGCCTTTTTACAGCCCGGCGGCAACGCACGGCTGGCAGCGCTTTTGAACGCACAGCGTAAGCAGCTCGGCTGCCGCATTTATCAGCTGGAATTTACGGACACGGAGAAAACGAAACCGTTCGCGTTCTCCGGGATCGACGCGCTCCACAAGGCAGGCTTTCAGCAACCGCCTGCAAGTGAGTACCGGCTGGTGCATGATGAAACGCTCTATTGTCCAAAAGACGAACCGGATCTTGCTGTGCTGGAGCGTGTATTTGACCGCTATAACGGCAAGCTGCCCGCAGACTATCCGGGGCGCTGCATTGCACCGTCCGATGTACTGGAGCTGTACGATGCGGAAAAGCGGCGGTATTACTATCGGGATATGAAGCAGTTCGTGCCGGTGGCGTTTTCTCCGCTGCTGGCCCGGCCAATACAAAAATGAAGGGAAATAGCATATGAGAAAAATTACAGTTCTGGATTTTGCAAATCAGATCGGCGTCCTCAGCGACGAGGTTCCGGTTGTCGTGAAAACGGACAGGAAGGTCATCGGCCGCTTCCGCTGCTTATATGAGATACCGGAAACGGCCATGCCGGGGGTTCTTGAAGCAAAAATCGACCATGTCATTCTGCGATCCGACGAGATCACGATCCAGGTCAAGCTGAAAGCAGTCACGACATAATGACCGCGACCAGAGAGATATGGATGAGAGAAATGAGATCGTGCAGCTTTGCGCATTCTGCCGCAGCCTTGGCGCGCACGTCCGCGAAGTACAGGACGGCGCCAGCTTTACGGCAATGCTCTGGGAGGATGAGGACAGCGTCAGTGAACGCGATGCCGCTGAGATCCAGAGGAAAATCAAACGAAAGACCGCAGAATATCCGGGATTCGTGTGCTACTGCTTCGACGCATTTAGCACACTGATCTATCGGGTATAACACATGAATGGGCGCAGCAGAATCGCTGCGCCCATTTTCTATCGGAAAGGAGTTTTATCATGGGCGTATTTTCAGAGCTTGATCTGGAAAACCAGCAGGCAGAATTGGAGGGGCACGATTCCAAAACGGCAGAAATGCAGACCTTGCAGGCAAAGCTGATCCAGCAGCACGAGCAGAAAAAAGCTGCCGCCGCTGCGGAAGTGACGAGCAAGGAGCCTGCGGCGGAGCCGGTTGCTAAAACGGAAGCAGAGCAGGAAGATCCTGCAGCAGCGGAAGCAGAAAAGCGCCGTCGGCACGAGGAAGCAGAAGCTAAACGGAAAGCGGAATGGGAGCGGCAGCAGGAGGAAAAACGTGCCGCAGAAACGGCAGCGATTGCCAAAATTGAGCAGATGAGCGAGACAGAGCTGGTTAAAGCGTCGATGGAGCGCATGAAAAAGGAAACCGAGCGCCTGACGCGGCGGAACCTCAAGGAGTGTGTTTCCGAGTATGTGCAGACGCTCTGCCTCAGTGATCCAGCGTTCGCGCGGATGGTCATGCACCCGCGCAAGAGTATGGCACATTGTCTGCAATTCATCAACCGGAAAGCGCGGGAATATCTGCTTGCGGAAATGAAGGATAACGGCATGGAGCCGCAGCCAAACGGCATTTACGGCGGCGATGTGCCGGAGGATACCTGTTATGACTGGGCAGAGGAATATTTCCGGGATGCAAACGCCGAAGAGGATGAGATCAAGGAGGAACCGTTTGTTCCAAAACCGTATCCGGGTGCGCCAGTCAAATCCAAGCGTCAGCCCAAAAAGGAGAAGACAAAAGCTGAGACAAAGACTGCAAAACCGGAGCAGGTCATTCAAATGCCGCAGCCGGAGAAATCGCCCGATGAAGAGCAGTTTTCTATGTTTGATCTGATGGGAGGCATGGCCGGATGATTGCTTACAAGGGCATGGAGCCGGGCATGATCTGCCTCGGCTATCAGCTAAAGATAGGCTTGAATGTAACGGAACAGGCAAATTGTCAGGCGAATGGGTTTCACTGCGCAGCAAACCCGATGGACTGCCTGCGCTATTATGGGGATTTTCAGAACTCGGAATACTATCTGGTTCGTCCGTGCGGCGATCTGGATGAGGATGCAGTGGATTCCAGAATCTCCTGCACGCAGCTCTGGGTACTCCGAAAGCTGGAGCCGCAGGAGTTTTTCCTGCACGCGCTTGCGTATATGGCAGACCATCCACATATGCCGGATGGCTGTGAGGTCAAGAGAGAACGTGCGCAGGCATGGAATGGCTACGCCGTCGTGCGCGGCAAGCACCCGTGCGCAAAGGGTAAGCTCGGAGATATTCTGGCATTTGCCAGAGAAGCTGTGAACGGGCCGAAGATCGAACATCTTTCGCTGTGCGTGATCGACGGCAAGGAGCGTCTGCCGGATGTCTGGTATGACGACAATTTTAAGGAATGTGAGGCGGCATAAACGAATGAAGCGAAAAGAGTTAGAAAAACTGCCCATTCTGCAGGCAACGACTGCGATGCTGAAGCAGGCGGAAAACGAACCGATGATAGAGAGCGGATATTTCCGAAAAGAACTGCGCTATGAACACAAGTACTACGCCAGATGCAAGCGGTTTGATCGGATTCTGAAGGTCGCAATCTATCTGACAAAAAATCTGGCTGCCGGCGGCAGAAAGCCGGTGTATGAGCTGTTTCTTGACTATGATGCGCAGGATTTCCTGACATACAGCTTTATGGAAAAGAAGTGGCGTACCGCGATGCTCCGCAATTTACCGCAGCAGGGATTTGGCATCTATGACGCGCAGATCTCATCCCGTGATTCTGCTGTGATCGGTCAATATCTGCATTCCAAATGGGAGGCGATCGGGTCGATCCGGGAGTTTCAGGAAGGGATTCGGGAAAAGCAGCTTCTGGCCCGGCACAAGAAAGAAACCGATCCGTGGGATGCAGCAATGGCGCTTGTGCCTCCGCTTCCAAAGGACTGGGACAGATGGGTCAGTAAGGTCGGCGTTGAGCAGAATTATATGTTCTATCAATACCGGCGCGGCGGTGCCAAAACCGGCTATTGCAGCTACTGTGACCGCGAGGTTCCGATTCGGAAGCCGAAGCACAATGCGGTTGCCAGATGCCTCAGATGCAGAAGAACGGTGCAGTTCAAATCCTTCGGCAAGATGGGCCGGCTGCGCACAGGGCGAAATATCCTGTATCTGATGCAGCCCTATCCCGGCGGCTTTGTGGTCAGAGAGTTCTGGGCGGAGCGTTCTTACAGTAAGGAAACATACCGAAATGTCAAGGTGTTTTACCACGAACTCCGCCGTGCGATCTTTGACGCGGACGCAAAACCGGTGCAGGCATTTTACTGGGGTGTTTATAAGCAGCGCGCATCGCGTTGGATCAAAGGCTGCAACTGCAGTGTGGGATACTATCGGGATGAAAGCGGACGCGTGTATGGGAAAACGATCCCGTACCTTGCCAAAACCTGCTTGCAGCGGACTGGTCTCCCGGAACTGATTCATGCAAACATGAAGACGGACCCGGAAAAATATCTTGTCGTACTGAAAAGAATGCCGAATTTAGAGCAGCTGACAAAAGCCGGTCTGTTCCGGCTTGCGGCGGAATGCACACAGGATTACTACGGCATGGAACGGATTTTCCAGAGAGCACCTGCACAAAAAGGGCTTGCGCCCAAACTTGGCCTGAATCGGCTGGAGCTTGCACGGCTGCGGAAGAATCAGGGCGGGCGTGCGTTCCTGGAATGGCTGCAATTTGAAAAACAGGCAGGAACGCCGATTCCGGATTTTGCGATCCAGTGGATGTGCAAAGAGCATATTGACCCGCAGCAGCTGCAATTCATTGCAGATCGAATGCGCTATGGGCAGATCCAGCATTACCTGAACAGGCAGATGCAGGAACTGAATTTGAGCAGCGAACGTGTCATTGAACTGTGGCGGGACTACCTTTCCATGGCGTTCCGTTTCGGTTATGACACAAACGACCCCATCGTGTATCGTGTACGCAAACTTCAGCAGCGGCATGACGAATTGGCCGCCCGCGGAGAGGAAATGCAGTTGACCCTTCGTGCCGGAGAACTCCTTCAGACATATCCGCATATAGAACAGAATTTGCAGGCGATCCGGGAAAAGTTCGCGTTTACAGGCAAACAGTTCCAGATTCAGGTTCCAGATAAGCTGGAAGATATTTTCATGGACAGCCGGAAGCTCTGCCACTGCATTGCCAACAGTGATGTCTACTGGGAGCGTATGGAGCGCAGGGAGAGTTATCTGCTGTTTCTGAGAAAGACAGCCGAACCGGACACCCCCTATTATACCGTAGAGGCAGAGCCAGGCGGCACGGTTCGGCAGGTCCGCACCCAGTATAATCGCCAGAATGACGATATTGGCGAGGTGCGCGCATTCCTGAAAATCTGGCAGAAGCAACTTGCCAAGCGGCTGACGCAGAAAGATAAGCAGCTTGCGGCCGACAGCCACGAACTGCGCATCAAAGAACTGGTGCAGCTGCGGAATGATCAGGTCACGATTCACACGGGCGACCTTGCAGGTCGGCTGCTTGTGGATGTGCTGACAGAAGATCTGATGGAAGCGGCATAACAAAAACGGAGTGGGAGCGCGGCAGCGCTTCCACTCCCATAGAAAGGACTGAAAACATGGATCATATCACAGAGGCGTTTTACAACGTCATGTATCAATACAGGCTGGCCTTTACGCCGGACGGCGTGCAGGCAAACCTCAATCAGTGGCGGCAGCAGAAAACGCTGCTCCTGGAGCTGCTGCGCCGTCACCCGAACTGGCGGGAGCAGGAGCTTGCGGTTGTGTTCGATCTATCCGAGCAGCGGCAGCTTGACCGGGCCTGCGTGGATGAAACAAAGTTTGAAATGTTGACGCTCGCGGAGGAAGCAGGGCTGACCGGCGAACGGCTGGAAGAATTCCGGGACGCGCTGGACGCTGCGACAGCGGATTATGCGACCGTTCCAGATGAATCCCGGCTGCCGGTGATCCGAAACCGCGGACATATCAAGTGCGACGCTGGCATGAAGGCAAGCCGCATCATCAATCGGCTGTGCGCAAAATTCGGCATCGACCAATATGAAGCGGAGCGGGAGCTTGGACACGGGGATACGCTCCATACCGCACGAGTCAAGCCCTACAACGCGGTTTTCGCGCGGCTGGCTGACGCGCTCAATCCGGTGCGGATCAGCAAGACCGGCGTTCTATCCGTTCATCCGTGCGACTTTTTGGAGATGTCAGCGAAGAAAAACGCATGGCATTCCTGTCACTGTTTAGCAGACGGTGGATGGCGGGCCGGCTGCCAGTCCTATATGGGCGACGGCGTGAGCATGGTATTCTTCACAGTCGATGATGAGGTCAAGGATCACTTTTATCGTGCGCGGCGGCTGACCCGGCAGGTCTTCTGCTATCGCGATGGAGTGCTGCTGCAATCAAGGTTGTATCCGCAGAATGATGACGATGTGCGAAAGCTCTACCGGAGCATGGTGCAAAGCGTGATCGCAAGATGCCTTGGCCTGCCGAACCTATGGAAAACGAATACGACACTTACGGAAATCCGACCTTATTGGACAACCGTGCAGGGCAGCCTGCATTACACGGATTATGAGAACGGCTATGCCGCGCTGTCGCTGATGAAGGGCTATGGAGATTATGGCCATTTGGATATTGGAAGCGCATCGCGCTGCGTTGGCTGCGGTCGGCTCCATGATCGACGCAACTCAACGCACTGCGGCGAATGTGAAGACATGTGTGTTTGCAAGGCGTGCGGAAGTGTGGTTCCGAAAAACAGCGGCCATTTTTTAGACGGCGACGGATTTTACTGCGCGGAGTGTATGCAGCCGTGCAGCTGCTGTGGGAAACTGCTTCCGAGAGAAGCGCTGCGGTCGGTGATCGACCGGCGCGGGCGGACAAATCAGCTTTGCCCATCCTGTGAAGAAGCAGAGCTGGCAAATTGCCGTACCTGTGCGGCGCATAGTTGCTGTAAGGATTTGCGCGGCTTGCTGTTTTGCGAGAGAAGCCGCTATACACAAGTAGAATTGGAGGAACAATATGCGTAATTTATATGAGCAATGCTTAAAGCTGACGCAGTTTGCGGCGATGGAGTTTGAAGAGATTTTTCAGTTTTCACAGGAACGTCTCAAACAGGCGTTGGAAACAGAGCTGATTGAAAACGGATATGCCGTGCAGAAACAAAGCGGCTTTCTGTACGCACAAGGGACGGTGCCTGTCCTGCTGGTTGCGCATCTGGACACCGTCCATCGCACCCAACCGGAAACAATCTGCTATTCCGCAGACGGCACGGTCATGATGTCGCCGCAGGGAATTGGCGGCGACGACCGGGCGGGCGTGTATATGATCCTGCGTCTGATCCAGAGCTGTCATTGTCACGTACTGTTCTGTGAGGATGAGGAAACCGGCGGACACGGGGCACGTGCCTTTACAAAGTCCGGAATCAAAACGGACGTCAATTATATCGTGGAGTTGGATCGCACGGGCAGCAACGACGCGGTATTCTATCAATGCCGCAACCGGCAGTTCGAGCGACATATCAACAGCTTTGGATTCCAGACAGCGTTCGGAAGCTTCAGCGACATCTCCATTTTGGCACCGCATCTGAATCTTGCCGCGGTCAACCTCAGCACCGGCTACTACCATGCGCACCAGCCGGGTGAATATGTCCGGTTGGACAAGGTGGAGGAGTTGATCGGCCGTGTGGAGAAGCTCCTGCAAACGAAAACGGAACGGCTTTCTTACACGCAGAAGTTTACGGCAAGAAAGCTGGGTGAACCAAACGATTTGCAGCGGAAACGGCTCATTGCATTGTCTGACGCTCATATTGTCCGGATCAATCATCAGAATATTGCCGACGGCCGCGGATATTTTATGGACATAAGCGGCAGAATTTATCTCTATCTTGATGAATGTGACCGCATGGTACATATCGGAGACGCAGAGGCACTTTGCATGGACGGCTCTGCCGCTGCGTATCAGGCGGGGCAAGCGAAAGAATACAAGACCATAGAAATGGAAGAAGCCATGCGCCTGCTGGGGCAGGAACGCAGAGCTGGATAAAAGAAACGGTTGATTGAGAGAAAACCGGCAGTACACTTCAATGTGTGCTGCCGGTATTTTGCGCACTTTTTGTTGAACCTGCCGTACTCCATACGTATAAGAGAAGTACGGGAGGTAAAATACAATGCTAATTTCTATCGATCATGGGAACAAACAGGTAAAAACGATCCACCATGCGCCGTTCACATCCGGGCTGGTATGCAGCGAGGTACAGCCATTTGGAGGTGAAACGCTGACCTATCAGGGGCGGTATTATACGCTCACAGACCAGCGGATTCCATACCGCCGGGACAAAACGGAGGACGAACGCTTCTTCGTACTGACGCTCTTTGCAATCGCGTATGAACTGGAAGCCGCATCTTTCTACGGAGCGGGCCCGGTGCGGGTGCAGCTTGCGGTCGGCCTGCCGCCGGCGCATTACGGTGCGCAACAGAAACGGTTTGCAGAATATTTTCTGAACCGGGGGACGGTCAGCTTCACGCTGCATGACAGGCAGTACGAGATTCTGATCGACGAGGTGAGTTGCTATCCGCAGTCGTATGCCGCAGCCATTACGGTATTCCAGACGCTGCAAAACAGCCCAAGAGCGCTTATCATTGACATCGGCGGTTTCACGGCGGACTATCTGCTGCTTCGGAATGGTGAGGGCGACCTGAGCGTTTGCGATTCGCTGGAAAACGGCGTGATTTTGCTCTATAACCGGGTCAAATCGCGCGTCGCGGCCGAACAGGACTTGCTGCTGGATGAGACGGAGATCGATGCGATCCTGCTCGGCAGGGACAGCGGACAGTCTGATGCGGTATTGCAGATCGTGCGGCACCAGGCACGGGAATTTGTCAGCGACCTGCTCAGCTCACTGCGTGAGAGAATGCTGGAACTGAAAAGCGGGAAGGTGATCTTCACAGGCGGCGGCGCTGTGCTGCTCCGGCAGCAGATCGAAGCGTCGGACAAGGTGCGCGAGCCGGTTTTCATTGAGGACATCGCTGCAAACGGGAGAGGCTATCAACTGCTCTATCAGGCGGAACGGATGGGCGGGAATCATGGACGCTAAAAAAGACCCCGGAAAATTCACGATCCGCTTCTGTATATCCGACCCAAGGCAAATGAAAGCCGTCGATGAGTTGAACGCTCAAGGACGCTTGAAGGCACAGTTCCTGACCAATGCCATCCTGCACTATGTCGAGGGTACGGCAACTCTGCCGCCGCAGGAAGAACTGGAATCGATTCTGGAACGACTCATGAAGCGCATGCTGGACGATCGTGCAGATATGAGCGCAAAGCCGACTGAAAAGATTGACAGCAGCGAGCCATTCAGCGCTGACGACCTCGCTACTATTGCGGGTACCTTGCAGGCGTTTCGCAGATAATAATGCGCAGATTGTAAATTCGTTGCATTTTGCTTAATCATCGTGAACAACGACTGCAATTAGACTTAGGCGCTTCATCTAACGTCTACTCCATAAATATATTTGATTTCATGTGCTCCACTATCAATCGGCATCTGTTATTTTTATGAGCAATATTTTGGCGGGTTTTAAAAAGGTAAATGTGTTTGCCGGTACGATGGCTTCCAAAACATTGGGTGTAAAAACGGACGTAAACAATTCTATTTCTCGGCCGCCCACTGAGCTGCTATTTGAAGCCGTGAGCCTCGGAAAGAGGACGCACATTGCCTTGCAGATAGTTTTACGCATGTTTTAAAGCTTTAGCAAATTTCCTGCTCAAGCTCAAAAAACAGGCTGTGGTTGAAAAAGTCAACAATGGAGATTCCAAGACCATCGCACAATTTCTTGATCGTTACGATTGTGGTGCTGCGGTTCCGACCACTGACGATGTTGTTTATAGTAGACTGCGTCACGCCGCTGATACTGCATAATTTGTTGATGCTGATTTTGCGCTCTTCACATAATCCGATGATCCTGAGGCGGACGGCATCTCCGATACCCACGTTCACCATCTCCTGTTTTTAAGAAAATGATAACGAATGTATCTTGAAAAGATTAACTCTTTTGAGTTATAATGACTCAAAAGAGTTAAAAAGCACGGATACGTTGAAGGAGCACAATGGAGAAGCACAATGATTAAGGTACTAATTGTGGATGATGAATTTCGTGTATGCCAACTGATCTGCAATCTGATCGATTGGGGATCGTTGGATATGCAAATTATAGGTGTGGCCCATAACGGGATCGAGGCACGGGAACTGGCACGGGAAACGGTGCCGGATTTGGTCATTACGGATATCCGGATGCCCGGATGCACGGGATTGGAGCTGGTTGAACAGCTGCGGGAAATCTACCGCAGTGTCTCCTTTATTATTATCAGCGGTTACACAAACTTTGAATATACCAGATTGGCGATTCAATACGGTGTAAGTGATTATTTACTCAAACCCATCGATAAGGAAGAATTATTGGCAACCGTCACCCGGATCCGGCATGAAATTGAAGCGCGCCGACGTGAGCAGGCAGCAACGGACCGGATGCGTCGTTCATTCTTTAACGATCAGTTGAAGATCCGGGCCTGTTATTTGATGGATGTCAAGAACCAGAAGAGCCTGTCGATGACTATGGATCAGATCAATCGCGAATACCGGTTTGCGTTCAAGCAGGGGGGATTTCGCGGGTTCCTGGTCAAGATGGATTATGATCCGGAAAACGTGACGTATGAAACGGTGCAGGCAGTATCGCTTCAGGTTCGCGAACAGGTGCTCCAACCGCTGCGGCGGCTCTGCATGGAGTGTGAATTATGGTTTGAGGACAGCGTCGGATGGGGGTGCTGCAACTATGTTTCCGGCATGGGGGCGCAGATCAAAGAACAGATGACGCAATGCCTGCAGGAGCTGCGGATGAATCCGAATATCTATCCGCATATCAGCTTCTCGATGGCACTTTCTGCAGAGACAGAAAATCCGTATAACCTGGGCGAACAGATCCTGTCTGCACGTTCGATGATCCACGAACGCCTGATTTATGGTTCGAAATCACTTCTTACGCGGCATTTTCCATTCTCAGGACTAAGTCTGCCGGACTGTACGGGCAGTTTTTTGCGGAAATATCGGATTGCATTGGAACAGTTCAGCCAGGAAGCGGTACTCGCTGCGGTGGAAGAGCTGCGGAAAACCGTACTTGAGGCGCCTGGCATCACGGGTCAGGAGCTGTATAAAGCGGTGTCGCTCGCAGGTGATAAGCTGCTTGAAAATTGGGGTGTCGCTGAAAACTATGAACAGGAGAAGAATGAATATCAGATGCTTTGCACCCTGAGCGGGACACCTGAAGAACTATTTCAACGGCTATATGCACTGGCGCTGCGGCTGCTCGACGAAACGATACGACGCCGTGCGGGAGATGAGACCAATCCGTTCCTGATGGCGAAGCAATTCATGGAAAAGCAATATATGGATAATATCTCGCTGGAACGGGTCGCGAGCATTGCGGGATTCAGTCCGAATTATTTCAGTTCCCAGTTCAAGCAGGAAACAGGAATGGGATTTCAGGACTATTTGACCATGCTGCGCATCAACCGCGCAAAGGAGCTGCTGCGCAGCACCAATCTGTCGATCTCCGAGGTGTGTTATCAGGTCGGATATCAGGATATCCGGACATTCAACCGTGTATTCAAGCGCGTGGCCGCACTCCGGCCGGGAGAGTTCAAAAAGCTTTATGGTACATCGGGCGGGCCAGTACGATGAAAGGCGGAGGGCGAAATGCAGGAGAAGAAAAAGCAATACATTCTTGATGATCTGCTGCGTATCATACTGGCGATGTTCGTCCTGACGGTGCTGTTTGCGTTCAGCTGTTTGCTGTTGAGTCATGGCGCCCGCGGCATCTGGCTGGCGGTGCTGGCACAGTTTACACTGCTCGGAGTTCTGGGTGGGGTTTTTCTGCGCCGCTGTTTGCGGATCGTTCAAAAAAACGAACAGGTCATGCAGCTCTATGCCGCAGGTTATACCATCGCAGACATATGCCACCTGAAATGTTATTTCAGTAGAGGGACAGAGATGGCGCTGAAAAAGGCTGTGGCGCTGCTGGACACCGGCAAGCTCCTGAGCGTCAGCAAACGGCAGGCGCAGTATCTTGCTCTGCAGAACCAGATCAATCCGCATTTCCTCTATAATACGCTGGAGGGAATCCGCAGCGAGGCGGTTGCGGGTGGACTCAATGTCGTGGCGGATATGACAGAATACTTGGCAAAGTTTTTCCGGTATACCATCAGCAAGGTTGAAAATCTTGTTAGCGTAACCGAAGAACTGGAGAATATTGAGACATATTTTGCGATCCAGCAGTTTCGGTTCGGAGATCGGCTTCGCCTGGAGATCGACGATCCGGAGCCGGGGATCCAGAATTGTCAGATCCCAAAGCTGACGATGCAGCCGCTTGTGGAGAATGCAATTATTCATGGACTGGAACGAAAGATAGGGATCGGTGTAGTCTCGGTTCGGCTGACACTGACGGAAAAACGGCTGATCGTGCGGATCTCCGACAACGGAGTTGGAATGGAGCCGGAAACACTTCACCAGCTTCAGAAAGAGCTGTGCCGAACAGCCTATGATTATATTGACAGCGGGCGAGGCACCGGTATTGCGCTGCTGAATGTGAACAACCGTATCCGTCTTTTGTTTGGGGAGCAGTATGGCATTACCATCTGCAGCACGCCCGGACTCGGAACAGATGTCACGGTAACGCTTCCGGCCAAGCATGAGGGCAGAGCATGAAAACAGAGATTTTACGGCTCGACAATGTGAGCCTGCAGATGTCCGGGATCATGCAGCTCGAGCGTTTCAATCTGCAGATATTCAGCGGAGAGATCATGGGGTTGATGGCGCTCAATGCGCATGGTGTATCATCGTTGGTGTCGCTGCTGCAATCGAATACACCGGTACACTTCGGGCGGGTCTATTACTGCGAACAGCTGGTCAACAGCCATATCTACAGCAGGACTACACCGAACGAGATTGTCGTCATTGAGCAGAAGAGTCATCTGGTCAATGGGCTGACAGTTGGGGACAATGTCTTTGTGCTGAGCGGCGTAGAGCGGCGCTGGCTGCTCCATACGCAAAGCTTCCGCGGGCGGCTTCAGGAGCTCGAACAGGCGGTCGGCGTAGACATTCCGTGCAACCGGCAAGTGGAGGAGCTGAGCCTCTTCGAACGGTGCATGGTGGAACTGCTCAAGGCCTGGGAATCCGGAGCGAGGCTTGTCCTGTTGTGGAATATTAGTCATTTTCTGGCGGGCACGGATATCAGACGGCTGCACTATGCGATCCGCCATTTTGCATCTCGTGGGATGGCCTTTATCTACATCTCAAACAGCTACGAAGAACTTTGCGGGCTTTGCGATCGCATAGCGGTGATGTATAACGGGAGCGTTATAAAGGTTCAGGAAATGGTATCCGGAGGCAGCGAAGACATTCATGCGCTGCTGCAGCAGTTTACCGGCACAACATCGTCTCCCCCGAGAAGTGCCATGTCAAGAGGGAGCATATGTCTCAACCTGAGCAGCGTCAGTACGGCACTGCTGAAACAGGTGGATCTTGCGGTATACAGCGGAGAATGTCTCGCGATCCATACGGAAGACCGGCGGCTGCTGGATGGAATGCGGCGACTGGCTACGGGACAGAGCGCACTGCTCGGCGGAAAAGTTCTGATCGATGGACAGCCGATCCCCCGGCCGATGGCGCGGGATCAGCGGGTCGCCTATATTGCAGAAAATCCTTCACAAATGATGCTGTTTCAGGATATGAGCTATTTGCGGAATCTCACGTTTTGCCTGCCTCGGCAGATCGACAGTTGGTTTCGCCGGCGGAGCATTTACCGCAGCCTGCGGCGCGAGCTGACGCCGGAGCTTGGCGCGGTTTTTGATAAAGACATCCGTGATCTGAACACACAGGAGAAGTATGCGCTGATCTTTCGGCGGGTGCTGCTCCAGCAGCCTCGTGTGGTATTTTTTGAGCAGCCATTTTGGGGGAATGACGTGCTGCTGCAGCAGCATATCGAGCGGCAGGTACAGCTCCTTCTTGCCAAAAAAATCGCGGTGGTCGTTCTGATCGTCGGTATCTACGATGCGTTCCCGTTGGCCGAAAGAACGCTGATTTATAAAAATGGACACCTGTTGACGCAGTAAGGGAACGGCTGACAGGCCGGATGTCTTCTGGTACGATGTGATTTGTATCGTGTAAAGCAACGACCTGAACAATATGTTTTTCCATTTTTCAAGGCAGCCAATGCTCAGTGAGCATTGGCTGTTTTTCATAAATTTTGCAAGTAAAATTGTTGCAGTTTTACGAAGACATCAAAAATTCAGGAAGGATTGCCCACTTTGCCGGAAGAATTGTCCTGTTTGCATCGGGCGGAAAATGATAAAGTTTTAACAGTGAAACCGAGCAAACGGCTGAAAGGCGGTCTGTCGTTTTCATGAAAAAAACAATGGAGGAACAGAAATGAAAAAAGTATTAGCGATTTTGCTGGCGATCGCGATGATCGCAGCAATGGCGGCGTGTGCACAGAAGGCGGCGCCGGCGGACGAGACGAAGACAAGCGGCGAAACGACCAGCACGGCCGGCGAGACTGTGGATAACACCGCGGAGGACACCGCAGATACGGCGAGCAGCGAAAGCTACAAGATCTTCCTGATCACGATGGACCAGATGGACCAGTATTGGACCAACATCGACGCCGGCTGCAAGAAGGCGGCAGAAGAGCTCGGGAACGTGGAGTACCAGTGGACCGCGCCCGACGTGAAGGACGATGCGAAGCAGATCGAGATGATCAACAACGCCGTTGCCAACGGCGCGAACGCGATCCTTCTGGCGGCCAATGGCCCCGAGGCGGTCAACGATGCGCTGAAGGAAGCCTCCGCGGCTGGCGTGCAGATCGTCTACGTCGATTCCCCGGCAAACTTTACGCCGTCTGTTGCGACGTTCAGCACCGATAACACCGCAGCCGGTAAGACTGCCGGCCAGACCATGATCGACCAGCTGGCTGCGAAGGGCATCACGGAAGGCAAGATCGGCATTGTCAGCGTCAATGCTGCGACGGCTTCCACCGTGGCCCGTGACGACGGCTTCCGCTCCGCTTTCGAGGGTACCAAGTTTGAGCTTCAGGAGTCCCAGTACTGCGACGGCGACGCGGCCCGTTCGAAGGACGCGGCCTCCGCTTTCATCGCTGACGGCTGTGTTGGCGTGTTCGGCTGCAACGAAGGCTCCACGGTCGGCGTTGGCAACGCGATCAAGGAGAGCGGCGCGGATGTGGTCGGCGTTGGCTTCGACAGCTCCGACAACGTTCTGGAACTGATCAACGAAGGCTGCCTGTATGCGACGATGGTTCAGAACCCCGACGTGATGGGCTACGAAGGTGTCAAGGCTGCGGTTGCTGCGCTGCAGGGCGGCACGGCTGACGGCGCTGTCACCGACACCGGCGTTACAGTTGTGACCAAGTAATTCCCCCCTTTCATTTGATACTGCAAACGGCGGGTGGCTTCACCCGCCGTTTGCGATATCTTGATAATTGCTTAAAAGGAGATCCTAGCCTGACTCCGGAAAAGGCCGTTGACGGCGACGAGGATACGCGCTGGGCTTCCGGACGTGACGATAATCAATGGTATATCGTCGATCTGGAGGAGCGCTGCACGATCACCGGCTTCGGGATCCTTTGGGAAGGTGCTCATGGAAAAGAATACAAGATCCAGGTTTCGGAGAATGGTACGGACTGGACAGATGTCATTCATGAGACCAACGGCAGCGCCGGCTGGAAGAATTATACGCTCAGCAACCCGGCAGCAGGCCGCTATGTGCGGATGCTCGGCATCAAGCGCGGCAACGCAAAATACGGTTACTCAATGTATGAGTTCCAGGTCTTTGGTTACCAGCCGCAGAACCCCAAGCCGGTTACGTCGATCCGTTTGAGCCAGAACACGCTGTCCCTCCTCGAGGGCTGGAGCTGCGCACTCACTGCAACGACGCAGCCGTCCAGTAATGTTTACAGCCTGAAGTGGACTTCGTCCGACCCGGCGATCGTTAAGGTCGATAACAACGGTCTGGTGACGGCAATCGGCAGCAGCGGCACCGCAATGATCACGGTGGAATCCGTACTGGATCCGACCGTGAAAGACACCTGCGAAGTGACCATTACGCCATACGCCGGCCGCCCGACAAAGGTTTCCAACGTCAAGATCGTAAACGAACCGACAGGCCTTTTGAAAAAGGGACAGGATTGGTCGCTGGCAGCGAATGTTCTGCCTGCCGGTGCGAGCAACCGAAATGTCAACTGGAGCAGCAGTGATCCGACTGTTGCTGCGATCGATGCAAACGGCGTCGTCCATGCTGTTTCTGCCGGACGTGCGGTCATCCGGGCAACCAGCGTATCCGCTCCGGCAATTTTCGCAGAGATCACGGTGGAAGTCGGCCATACTGTTCGGTTTGAAAGTGCGGAAACGGTCCAGATTGAGGAGCAGCTGGTCGCGGATGGCGCGTATGCAGTGAAACCGGAGGATCCCACCAGAGCCGGCTATCGTTTTGAGGGCTGGTATCGGGATACGGAGGCAAGTGAGGCATTTGATTTCACACAGCCAATCCATGCAGATACCGTCATTTATCTGAAGTGGACGAGCCTGCCGCAGGATGTGCCGGCGGTACCGGCAGAGAATCCGTCAATGGATCTGGGCCTGATCCTCGGCATCATAAACGGCGGCAGCGGTATGAGCTTCAGCGATGTGACAAGCAGCGACTGGTTCTTTGAGGATATTGCAGCTGCATATCAGCTTGGATTGATGAACGGCGTCAGCACATATGAATTTGCACCAAAAGCGCCTCTCAGCCGCGCGATGGTGGCGGCCATGCTCTATCGGATGGCAGGCTCTCCCGCGGCTTACTACGGCGGCCGGCAGTTTACGGATGGTGCCGACGGCAAATGGTATTCCAGCGTGATCCGCTGGGCTTCCCAGATGGGGATCGTTACAGGCTTCAAGGATGGCAGCTTCCGTCCGAACGAAAATGTGACGCGCGTACAGCTGGCGGCAATGCTCTTCCGGTTTGCGCAGTATCAGAGCCGGGATATCCAGGGCCGCGGTGACCTGAACAGTTATCAGGACAGTAGCTCTGTGCAGGCTTGGGCAAAAGAGGCGATACAGTGGGCGGTGGCCAAAGGACTCATTTCCGGCAAGTCCGGCGCCCGCCTTGATCCGTCCGGTAGCGCGACCCGTGCGGAGGCCGCGGCCGTGCTGGTTCGCTTCCTGCGTCAGTCGTAATCCGCAATGATATGACACAGCAAACAGCCAACGCCTCGGCGTTGGCTGTTTTGTATAAATTATGGATGCCGTTTTCGGCTATATTCACGAAACGGCCCAAAAAAGCGGAAAAATTGTCCACTTTATCCGAAGAATTGCCATGTTGGCAAAACGCGATACGTGTTAAAGTTTAGGAGTAAAAAGTATAGAAAACTACTGAAAAAAGAGGGAGTTATGCGTTTTGAAAACAGAGTATATTGTGGAAATGACGCACATCACGAAAACCTTCCCCGGTGTTCGGGCATTGGATGATGTGTCATTCAACCTCAAAAGCGGCGAAGTGTTGGCTCTGCTCGGTGAAAACGGAGCGGGAAAGTCTACACTGATGAAAGTGCTCAGCGGTGTTTACACCAGAGATGGCGGTGAGATCATGGCCTTTGGGAATAAGGTCGAGAAAATGACACCGAAACGGGCGAAGGAGCTTGGCATTGCGATCATCCATCAGGAGCTGAACTTGTGTTCACACTTGAGCGTGGCCGAAAACATCTTCCTGGGTCAGGAAATTGTCAAAGGCGGCGTGGTCCAGCGGAAACAGATGAACGATGAGGCAAGAGCAATTCTGAAGAGGCTGAGTCTCGAAATCGAGCCTGAAACACTGGTTGGATCGCTTTCTGTGTCGAAACAGCAAATGATCGAGATCGCGAAAGCACTGCTGCATAAGGCGAGAGTGCTTATCATGGACGAACCGACTTCCGCGTTGACTGCGAAGGAGATCAACGAGCTTTTCCGTATCATCCGCCAGCTCCGCGACGAGGGCTGCGGCATCGTCTATATTTCTCATCGTCTGGAAGAATTGCAGCATATTGTCGATCGTGTGACCATTATGCGCGATGGACAGTATATCACGAGCATGAACTTTAAGGACACGACGTTGGATACGATCATTTCCTATATGGTGGGCCGCGACATCAAAGAAAAGTTCCCGCGTATCCAGACAACGGTTGGCGAGACCATTTTTGAAGTTCGCAATCTGAATGCGGGGCGCATGGTACGCGATGTCAGCTTCAAAGCCCATGCGGGTGAGATCGTCGGGATCGCGGGACTGATGGGTGCAGGCCGTACAGAAACGACACGTGCGATTTTCGGCGCGGATCCGAAGGAAAGCGGCGAAATTCTGGTGGATGGAAAGACCGTAAAGATCCATGGGCCGCACGATGCCATCCGCGCAGGCGTGGTCCTGGCGCCGGAAGACCGAAAGAAAGATGGACTTTGCACAAAGCTTTCGGTGCGTGACAACATTGCACTGCCGAATCTGGACCTGCTGGCACCGGGAGCGCTGGGCGTCGTCCGCAGTTTAAAAGAGGCACAAATGGTGGAGGCGGCCACCAAGGACTTCCAGATCAAAATGCCGAATGCCGAGGTCGATGCGGCGAGTCTGTCCGGCGGCAACCAGCAGAAGGTCGTTGTGAGTAAATGGCTGGCCCGTAATTCCCGTGTGGTCATCTTCGACGAACCGACGCGCGGTATCGATGTTGCCGCAAAGGTTGAAATTTACAACATCATGAACCGCCTGAAAAAGGAAGGGATCGCGGTCATCTTCGTTTCTTCTGAAATGCCGGAGATCCTCGGTATGAGCGACCGTATCATCGTCATGTGCGATGGCCGCATCACCGGCGAAATGGATATCCATGAAGCCACACAGGAAAAAATTATGCATTATGCCACTCAGTTTGAAAACAAACTGGCCCAATAAAATATAGTTTGGAGAGATGATCATGAATCAGACAAAAAAGAAAAATCCGTTGAAGCGGCTGCTTTCCATGCGCGGCATGGGCCAGGTCGTCACCGTAACCATCGGCCTGATCGTGCTGTTGGTCGCGTTTGCACTGATAAATCCGAATTTCTGGTCACCGACGAACCGGACCAATCTGCTCCGCCAGATCGCTCCGATCCTGATTATCGGTATTGCACAGTCCTATGTCCTTATTACCGGCAATATTGACCTGTCCATTGGCTCTGTTGTTGGCATGAGCACGATGGTTGCGGCGACCCTGATGTCAAAGGGAATCATGAGCCCGATCCCGGCTCTGCTGGTGACCCTGCTCTGCTGTCTGCTGATCGGCGTGCTCAATGGTTTGCTTGTCGCAAAATTCAAACTCCCGCCGTTTATCGCGACTCTTGGCACAATGACCGTTGCGCGCGGCATTGCCCAGCTCGTAAACGGCAACTACAACACAGACTCTATCATGAAGTTCTATCCCGAGGCGGCCCAGACGTTCAAAAACGTGTTCTACTATGGAAAAACGCTTGGTCTGTATAACGGCATCTGGATCGCCATCATCCTCTGGATCGTCTTCAACTTCCTGCTCAGCAAAACCCGCACCGGCCGGTACATCTACGCCACCGGCTCCAACATTGATGCAGCGCGGCTGTCTGGCGTCAATGTTGTCAGCACAACGGTAATTGCATATGTTGTCAGCGCATTCTGCTCGTTTGTTGTTGGTATCATCACCTGCGCAACCGTTGGCCAGGGCACGATGGATGCCGGCAACTCCTATGAAATGTATGCCGTTGCGGCTTCTGTCATCGGCGGCGTCTCCACGCTTGGCGGTCAGGGTATCCTGCTTGGAACCGTAGTTGGCGCGGCCATCTGGGGCACACTTCAGAACGGCCTTCAGTTTGCCGGCGCACCGGTCGCAATCCGCAACATCATTATCGGCATTATTGTTGTGCTGTCTGTTCTGATGGACGTTGTCATTCGTACCGGTCGCAGAAACACCAAGGGCAGTGATTAAGCTTCGCGCTTTATCATAATAAAAAACAATGGAGGAACAGAAAGTGAAAAAAGTATTAGCGATTTTGCTGGCGATCGCGATGATCGCGGCGATGGCGGCGTGTGCACAGAAGGCAGCGCCGGCAGACGAGACGAAGACAAGCGGCGAAACGACCAGCACGGCCGGCGAGACTGTGGATAACACCGCGGAGGACACCGCAGATACGGCGAGCAGCGAAAGCTACAAGATCTTCCTGATCACGATGGACCAGATGGACCAGTATTGGACCAACATCGACGCCGGCTGCAAGAAGGCGGCAGAAGAGCTCGGGAACGTGGAGTACCAGTGGACCGCGCCCGACGTGAAGGACGATGCGAAGCAGATCGAGATGATCAACAACGCCGTTGCCAACGGCGCGAACGCGATCCTTCTGGCGGCCAATGGCCCCGAGGCGGTCAACGATGCGCTGAAGGAAGCCTCCGCGGCTGGCGTGCAGATCGTCTACGTCGATTCCCCGGCAAACTTTACGCCGTCTGTTGCGACGTTCAGCACCGATAACACCGCAGCCGGTAAGACTGCCGGCCAGACCATGATCGACCAGCTGGCTGCGAAGGGCATCACGGAAGGCAAGATCGGCATTGTCAGCGTCAATGCTGCGACGGCTTCCACCGTGGCCCGTGACGACGGCTTCCGCTCCGCTTTCGAGGGTACCAAGTTTGAGCTTCAGGAGTCCCAGTACTGCGACGGCGACGCGGCCCGTTCGAAGGACGCGGCCTCCGCTTTCATCGCTGACGGCTGTGTTGGCGTGTTCGGCTGCAACGAAGGCTCCACGGTCGGCGTTGGCAACGCGATCAAGGAGAGCGGCGCGGATGTGGTCGGCGTTGGCTTCGACAGCTCCGACAACGTTCTGGAACTGATCAACGAAGGCTGCCTGTATGCGACGATGGTTCAGAACCCCGACGTGATGGGCTACGAAGGTGTCAAGGCTGCGGTTGCTGCGCTGCAGGGCGGCACGGCTGACGGCGCTGTCACCGACACCGGTGTTACAGTTGTGACGAAGTAAGCACCAACTGCCAACTGAAAGTCAGAAAATACGGCAAGGATTTTACTTGCCGTATTTTCTGAAACACGTTTATGCTCAACTCATATCTTCGGTTTTGGGAGGATTTGCACATGAAACGAAATAAAACAGCGTCCAGATGGATCAGCTGCTTGTTATGCATGGCGATGATGCTGAGCCTTTTCTCTGGGATCACTGTTTTGGCAGCGGAGAAAGCCGCTTCAGGCGAAGAAGACGAGGTCTTGTTTTCGACACGATTCAAAACGCAGGAAGAATTCTCAAATTTTGCGGATGTTCCTGTCGAGGTAAATGCCACGCTCAAATATGGCAACTCTGCCGAGGACGTCAGCGCACTGATCGACGGAAGTACAAGCACGAAGCTTTGTGCAACCGGCGGCGTTAAGGTACCTCTGGAGTTCACATTCCATTATAAAGCGCCGACAACGGCTTCCAATTATTATATCAGCGGTGCAAATGATGACGAGGGAAACCCTGGCCGCACCCTGAACAGTTGGGAGCTTTATGGCACGAACGATCAGACTGGTGAGTGGACGCTTTTGGATAAGCAGAGCAACCAGACCGGATGGAAAAACTATGAGATGCGTGTTTTCCAGCTTCCGGAAGGTCCCGGCTATCAGCATTACAAGCTGAAGATCACGAAGTTCAACTCTAATCCGGGAACGATCCAGTTCAGCGGCTTCGGCTTAACAAGGAGCCTTGTGGACGGCAGCTTTGCCGGAACTACGGACGCAGCGCGCACGCAACATGCATCTATGACGACAACGCTGGAAAACGACAAGCTGGTCATCAGTGGTCATCATGAAGGCAATCAAAGCGCGCAGGTGTACAACGTCCTGTACACAGGTCTGAACATTCCGGTGACGGAGAATACGCGGCTGGTTTATAATATTACGCCGCAGCAACCGCTGCCGAACAATAAGTATGACTACGATTTCTATTCCATGCATCTTGCAGTAGATCTGAAATTCACGGATGGAACCTATCTGAGTTCTACAGAGCTGGAAGATGAGAATGGCGTTCGCGCCGATCCGAACAGCCAGGGCGAAGGCAAGGCCATGCTGTATGCGCAGGAAAACCAGATCCTGATCCAGTTGGGCGCGCTGAAGGGCAAGACGATCGAAGAAATCGACATCGGCTACGCAAACAGCGCGGACTTGAAAGCGGCTGGCGGCGATTTCAAGGGAACGCTGAATTCGATTCGGATTGAAAATGTCGCCCCCCTGAACTATAGCAAGGAGTCTCTCGTAGACTATGCCTACATTCTTCGCGGAACAAACAACTTTGGCGGTGCGTTTTTCTCCAGAGGCCTCACCGGGCCTATGGTCGCAGTGCCGCATGGCTTCAACTTCTGGGCACCGGAAAGCGACACCGGCAACACTATGTTCGACTATAATGCCGGTTTTATCAAAGGTTTCCGCTGCAGTCATGAGCCGTCGATCTGGGTCGGAGACCGGTCTGTGTGGAGATTTATGCCCGGCGTGAATACCTCCGCAAATGGCCGCGCCATCTATGATCAGGAAAATGTAACGGCAAAGCCCTACTATTTCAGCGTACAGTTTAGTCAGAGCGCGTCGAATCCTGCAAGCGGTGTCCGGACGGAACTGTCTCCTACCGATCACGGCATGATCACGCGCATCACTTATCCGGAAAACGCACAGACGCCGTACATCAATATCAGCGATGTGTCCGACCTCAGATTTGATAAAGCTACGAAGTCCTTCAGCGGTTACAAAAATGAGGACAGCAACCAGATGCCGAAGATGTACATTTACGGCACCTTTGATCAGGCGTTCACAGACGATGGCACCCGCGCAGTCTTTGAACAAGGTACGAAGCCGGTCGTGATGCGCGCGGCAACTTCCTTTATCAGTGCTGAGCAGGCAAAGAAAAACCTTGAACAGGAGTTGCGCGGAGATTTTGACGCTGTCAAGGCTGCCGCAAAGACGCTGTGGAATGGCAAGCTGAGCCAGTTTGAAATTGAAGGTGCGTCGGAAGAACAGCTGATTACGTTCTACTCCTGCCTCTATCGCTTGTATCTCTATCCCAATAATATGGGCGAACAAACCGGCAACGGCAGCGAAGGCGGCTGGCAGTACATGAGCCCGTATACTAAGAAGGTGACGGACGGCAAGCTTTATTATAACAACGGGTTCTGGGATACCTATCGTACGACATGGGCAGCATATTCGCTGTTCACACCGAAGCAGAACAATGAGTTGCTGCTGGGCCTGATTCATCACTTCGAGGACAGCGGCTGGATGCCGCGCTGGATTGCTCCGGCCGGTACGAACTCCATGGTCGGTACAAGCTCGGATGTTATCTTTGCCGATGCCATGCTGCGCGGCGCAACGCTGACAAACGAGCAGTGGCAACTTGCATATCAGTCTGCACTGAAGAATGCCTCCATGTCGGATTTCAAGGGGGCCTCCGGCGGTCGTGACGGCATTGATAAGGGCCTGTTTCTTGGCTATACGCCGGGTGGCAGCCAGAAATTCTCATGGTCCATTGAAGGCTACATCAATGATGCCGGTATTGCAAACATGGCGAACGAATTAGGCGACATGGATGCATATACCTATTATAAGAGCCGTGCCACAAACTATGTCAACCTCTTCCGCGACGGAGACGGAGTTGAAAACAAATGGCTTGCGGCCAAGAATGCGGATGGCTCCTGGACCAGATCCAAAGTGGATCCGTTTGCGTTCCATGATGATTACACGGAAACTACGGCTCTGAATATGGCGTGCAGTGTACCGCAGGATGGTCAGGGCCTGGCAAACCTCTACGGCGGCCGTGCTGCACTGGCTGAAAAGCTGGATCAGTTGTTTGAGACGACATTGGAAACGGACACTGTAGGCGCAAATCAGGGCATCCATGAGCGCAGGGAAGCGCAGGAAGTCAAGATGGGCGAATATGGCCACAGCAACCAGCCTTCCCATCATATTCCATATATGTATCTCTATGCCGGTCGGCCTGACCGTACGCAGGAGAAAGTTCGGCAGGTACTGCGGCAGTGCTATGTTGGCAGCCGCATCGGCCAGGGATACATCGGTGATGAGGATAACGGTGAAATGTCTGCATGGTTTATCTTCAGTGCCATGGGCTTCTATCCGTTGAATATGGGCAACGGTGAACTGGTCTTCGGCTCGCCACTGTTCAAGAAGATTACCCTCCATCATGAAAACGGCCACGATCTGATCATCGAGGCGCCGAATAACAGCAGCACAAATATTTATGTTGGCGGTCTTACCATCAATGGCACACCCTACAGCAAGACGTCCATCAAGCAGACGGATCTGACCGACCGGCTCAAGACGCAAGATGTTGTGCTCCATTTTGACATGCAGGCGACGCCCGGCGCCTGGGGTATGGGTGAGAATGATGTTCCCGATTCTTTGACGAAAGGCGACGAGACCCCCGATCCGCTGCGGGACCGCACAAACAGTGCGGCTGTGGTTGCAAAAGAAGTTCCGACCACGCTAAGTTCCGGCGATTCCATTTATTGTGCTGATGGTGAGAACCTCAAAAATCTACTCGATAACAATTCTAAGACCAGTGCAACGTTGAAGCCTACGGATGGGAGCATTTCGCTTTATTACACATTTGCAAAGCCGCAGGCTGTCAGCCTCTATACGCTGACCTCTGCGAGCGGCGGCAAGGATAGCGCGCCGAAGGACTTCACGCTTTATCTTTCCAATGACGGCTCGACCTGGACGGAAGCGGACAAGCGTGAAAATGTGACATTTGAATGGAGCCTCTATACGAAGCCGTTCAAGACGAATGCCGCGGATTATGTGCAATATCGTTATGTGCGTCTGGATATCGAGAGCGACAGCGAGATTCAGTTGGGCGAGTTGGAACTGATGAGCACCGAAATGCCCGCGCTGAACGCCGATGCTCTCGATGGAATGATCGCGGAAGCGATAAAAGCAAAGAAGGCTCTCAGCGATGGCGGCTACGCACCGCTTGAGACGTTGATGAGCGCAGCCATTGGCGAGGCACAAACGGTTGCGGACAAGGAAGACAAGACGGACGACGAGATCGAGGAGGCCTGCCGTAAGCTGATAAACGCCATGAGCGAGATCGAAGGGATGAAGGATCTTTGGACAAAGCTTGATGCGATCAGGAAGGTTGACACATCAAAAATGCCGTCTGCGGTTCAAAATTCTGTGAGGAGCGCCATTTCCAACGCGGAGGAAGTGACGAAGAACTACAATTCCACGATGGATGCGCTGAAAGATGCAAAATCGCAGCTCGAGCAGGCATCCAATGATATTCAGTCCTACCAGGATCTGGTGGCTAAAATCGAAGAAGCACAGCAGGTTTATGAAGGATTGGCAAATGACGCTGCACATAAGGACGATCTCCATCAGGCAATCCAGAATGCGCAGACGGCTTTGAATGATCCGAATGCGACGATCGTAGATTTCAATCACGCAAACGATGCGCTTGACCTGAACATCAAACTTGCGCAGGCGAAGTTCCGTAATGCGTACGAGAACATCGAAGCTGAGGAATTTACAAAGTTTGAAACAGATGCACATGACAGCAGAATTGTCAACGACGGCAAAAACATTGGCGGCGTTGCAAGCGGCACTTGGGTCAAATATTCCAATGTCTATTTCTCCGGGAACGGTGCGGAAAAAGTAACGTTCTTCTACGCTGCGCAGCAGAGAGATGCCGGCGGCGGCCAGATTCATATCCGCCTTGGCAGCCTGGACGGCAAGGAGATCGCGACATTGACTTGCCCGGCGACCGGAAGCAACTGGAGCAACTATGTGGAACTTAGCGGTGAGCTGACCGAGATCACCAAGGGTATGCACGATGTCTATCTCTACTTCGAAAACAACACCGGTAAGACCTATGTTGCAAACGTCGATTGGTTCCGCTTCACAGAATCTTCTTCGCACGTGCACAGCTGGTCCAGCGAATGGAGCAAGGATGAAACGCACCACTGGCACGAATGCACCGCAGAGGGCTGCACTGTGACCGACAATGCGGACAAAGACGGCTATGCCGAGCACGTATGGGACAAAGGCACTGTCACTAAGCCCGCGACCGAAACCGAAAAGGGTCAGAAGACCTTCACCTGCGTCTGCGGTGCGACGAAGACCGAGGAGATCCCGGAGCATGGCCAGCCGCAGCCGGTTGACAAGTCTGAGCTGCAACGCCGTTACAACGAACTGGAGAATCTCCCCAACCACGGCTATACGCAGGAATCCTGGGCTATCTTTACAAACGCACTGATCCATGCAAAGAGTGTCCTGGCAGATGACAACGCGACGGCGGAACAGGTTGCCAACGCGCTGGCAGCGCTGAACAATGCGGCCAATGGTCTGACGCAGATCGCTCCCCCGACGCCGGTCATTCCGGTCACGCCGAGCAAACCTGCGCAGCTCCCGTTCAACCCGAACGCCGGTTCCAACGTGAGCAAGTTCCCGTTCGCGGACGTTCCGTCTGACAGCTGGTACTATTCGAGCGTCAAGGCCGCTTGGGAGAACAACCTGATCGACGGCGTGACGGCGAACGAGTTCAAGCCGAACGCGACGCTGACGGTTGCGCAGACCATCAAGCTGGCCGCGGCGCTGCACCAGCTCGATCGCACCGGCGAGGTCAGCCTGAAGAACAGCGGCGCGAACTGGTATGACAGCTACGTCAACTACGCAGTTGTGAACGGCATCATCGAAAAGGATTATGCGAACTACACCAAGGCGCAGATGAACGCGCCGGTCACGCGCGGCGAGTTCGTGCACATCTTCCACGGCGCGGAGGAAGCCTACAAGGCGATCAACACCGTGGCGGACAACGCGATCCCCGACGTGAAGACGACCGACAAGTTCGCGGCAGAGATCTACGAGTTCTATCGCGCGGGCATCCTGACGGGTTCCGACGCGAAGGGCACGTTCCATTCCGCGAGCACCATCAAGCGCAGCGAGGCTGCGGCCATTCTCCTCAGAATGTTCGAAGCCGCTGCAAGAGTTTCTATTGATCTTCCCTAAGCAGTAATGATCCGGCCCCGGATGGATCTTCCGTCCGGGGCCAAGAAAAAACGGGTCTGTTCTCCGGAACTTTTGATAACGACAGTACGGTCCCCGCACGGCACAGAATAGGACCGTCTGGCGGAGCCTGAATATAGAAATAAAGTGGAAAGGAGCGCTGTTATGAAGCGCGGTGAGATCAACAAAGCTGCCTGTACGCGACGATGCTCCAGAACTCGGACGTGATGGGCTACGAAGGTATCAAGGCTGCGGTTGCCGCGCTGCAGGGCGGCACAGCTGACGGTGCTGTCGCCGGCACCGGCGTCACGGTTGTGACAGCTGAGACTGTTGGTTAAGAATAGATTTTAATTCAATGAAAGAGCAAGAATTTTGGGGTAACAGCGGTGAAAAGGAGGTATCGGAATGTCAGTAACAGAGAAATGTAAGCGTCTGATTAGCGGCGCTTTGAGTTTGATATTAGCTTTGGGAATGTGCTCTGGAGTGTCTGTGCAAGGTCATGGACCGGTAGCGGGAACTTTCTCGGGCAGCAATGCAGAAAAAACTGACCTTTTTTCAGCTCACTTTGAAAAGACGGATGCGGCGCAGGTGAAATTTGATCATGTTGCAGCGCAGGGCGTATGTGCAGTTGAACCCCGGGTCGATTCCTTCGTGGGGGAATTTACCAATTATTCGTCCGATAATCCGGTCAGTGTTAATAAAGAATTAACCTATGGCAGCGCGAGCGAGACAGAAAGAGCTTTGATCGACAGACGTATTGCCACAAAGCTTTGCGCGGTGAGTGCGCCTGGACTGCCGCTGGAAATTACATTCCGATTCAGCAAAGGAATTCAGCCTAAGGCCTACTATTTGACAGGCGCCGGGGACGATATGCGGTATCCGGAGCGTGTGCTGTCAGCATGGAAACTGTATGGCACAAATGACGAAGCTGGAGAATGGAGCCTTTTGGATTCCCATGAAGGCGTTACATGGCAGCAGAACAATGAGACGAAGATGTATTCTTTCTCTAATAGCCAGTCATATACTACGTTCAAGCTGGTAATTGAGAAATGCGGCAATACGCCAACAACGAATCCCAATGTGATCCAATTCAGTGGGTTTGGTCTGGGCAAAGAGGTTAAGACAACGGGCTCCGGCGAAGAAGTGAACTACTTGTATACCTCGCTGTCGGAAGGACCGAGCTACAACTGGGCTGCCAGATCAGGCGCCTGGTCTGGTGTGTCCTGCCTGCATATGGAAGGAACCACAACGGCAAAAGCTGCGAAAAATTATGTGGTTTTGTATGATGGCCTTGATATTCCTGTTGGTAAAAATACCAGACTGTCCTACCTGGTGTTTCCTGATATAGGGACAGATTACAATTTGAGTGCAAATGATCCGAACTATGCATACGACTTTGAATACACCAGTATGTATTCGGCGATCGACTTGGAATTTGACGATGGCACTTGCCTTTCTGACTACGAAGCCATTGATCAGTATGGCAATGTAGTGTCTCCTGCGGCCCAAGGAGAAGCACGCGTAATGGCGACGAACAACTGGCTGCAGATCAGCACGAAACTGAGCACAGATTCGAATCTGCTTGGTAAAAGGATCACAAAAGTGCTGGCTGGTTTTGAAAAAAATGATGCCACGCCTGGCAAGGATATCTCCGTCTATTTCGATGATGTGGAGATTTTTGAGCAGGCAGATCCGCAGGTCAAAAATCTGGCCGATTATGTGAATATTCTGCGGGGTACGTACTCTACGGGCAATGCTCCCGCCCGAGGCCTGAATGTGCCCATTGTGGCAACGCCTTTCGGCTTCAACTATTGGGTGCCCACGACGGACGGCAGTACAGACAATACGCCCTATGCCTACAGCGGAGCGGAAGCCCGGTTTAAGGGCATCAAGATCTCTCACGTAGCCAGCAACTGGATCGGGGAGAGCGGAACCTACTATTTCTCTGCCGATTCTACCACAACAGACTACAGTGCGGTAGGTAATGCCATCCGAAATAGAGGCTCTGTTTTCAGTCATGAAAATGAGATCGCCAAGCCGTATTATTACGGCGTGACCCTCAATGCGGATGATGCCGCAGCCCCCAATGTCAAGGTGGAGGTCACACCTACTGAGCATGCGGCAGTGCTGCGCTTCACATTCCCGGCTGGTGCTAAGGCGTGCAACATTATGTTTGACCCTGTGAATGCGCGGAGAAACTCTATCATCGAATTTAACGCGGGCAAGACTGAGTTCCATACGACCTCGGAAAACAAGGCAAACGGACAAACCACCATGCACATCGTGGGGCAGTTTTCTCAAGCTCCCGTTGCCTGGCACTCCGCCGGTGAAGGCTCTATGGGAATGTTCCAGTTTGCGCCCAACGAAAACAAAGAAACTGTTATCGAAATGAAGGTAGCTACCTCCTTTATCTCCAAAGAACAGGCACAGCATGCACTGCTCATGGAAATTGCTGGAGATGAAGGCTTTGACAAAGTGCAGGCCAAGGCGTTGAAGATCTGGAACGATACGCTGGGAAGCATTGAAGTTGAGGGTGGTAGCTACCACGAAAGAGTCACCTTCTATTCGAATCTCTACCGGGCATTTGTCTATCCCACAAGCCTGGCTGAGAATACAGGCACCAATGCGCAGCCGCTTTGGCAGCATTATTCCCCCTACACTGGAAAAGTGGTAGACGGTCAATTTGTATATAACAATGGTTTTTGGGATACCTTCCGGACCGCTTGGCCGCTCTACTCCATCGTTGCACCAGAAAAAGCAACTCAGCTGCTAGATGGACTGATCCAGCACTACAGAGAGCAGGGCTGGATCCCCAGATGGATCGCGCCTGCGGGCACCGATTGTATGGTGGGCACCAACTCTGACAATATTTTTGCGGACGCGTTGAACAGAGGCGTTACGTTTGATGTCAAGGCGGCTTATGCATCGGCGCTGCGGAACGGATCGGTGTATTCTGTCAATAACAGGAAAAACTCCTACTCTGGCCGTGCGCACATGGATGGTATGGTGTTTCTCGGATATGTTCCTCAGGACGGACTGACTGGCGGTTGGGGAGGAGAAGAATTCAATTTCTCCTGGTCCATGGAAGGCAGCGGAACGGACTTTGCCATTGCGTCGATGGCAAAGTATCTGCGGGATCAGGAAGGCTCTGAGAGCGCTGCCAGGCAGAAGTACAATGACGAATACCTCTATTTTACTGCAAGAGCCACCAATTATGTCCATCTGTTCAATGAGAGCATGGGCGGTTGGTTCCGTGCCAAGAAGTCCGATGGGACGTGGCTGCAGACGGACGAGCAGTTCGATCCTACGGCACAGGGTTACGGCTATTGTGAAGACAATGCCTATAACTATGCATTCCCGCCCTATGATGGTCAGGGCTTGGCCAATTTGTATGGAATGGCCAGAGACCGGGATGGGCAAACGGCTTTGGGTGATAAGCTGGATGAAGCTTACTCGGCGGTTGGCACAGCCAATCCTGGCTCCTGGACCGGCCATAAGGAAAACTGGGAAGGCCGTGATGCGAAACAGGGGCAGATCCATATGACCAACCAGCCTGCGCATCACATTCCTTATATGTATCTCTATACAGACCGTCCGTGGAGAACTGCAGAGTTTGTCCGGGATACGCTGGATCGCTTGTTTGTGGGCGAAGAAGTTGGGCAAGGCTATTTGGGCGATGACGACAATGGCGAATTGAGCGCCTGGTATGTCCTTTCCTCTATGGGTCTGTATCCGCTGACCAACGGCAATGGCGTTACAGCCATTGGCACCCCACTGTTTGAAAAGGTGACGATCCACCGGGACGACGGTCACACCATTACAATTTTGGCGCCGGGCGTCAGCAGAGAAAACAAGTACGTCCAGAGCCTGTCCGTCAACGGTGTAGAGCAGACTGCTACCTACCTCATGCCCGAGGTGCTGCAGCGCGAGACTGTTACCCTGGAGTTCACCATGGGCACTACGCCGTCCAAAACCTGGGGCATGAAGGGCGCGGATATGCCGCCTTCCATCACGGAGGGCACGGGAAGACCGCAACTGCTGGTTGACCATACCAAGACAGAGGTTTCCACGGTAGGAGGCGGCGGAAATGAGGATACCATTGCAACCAATGCCATAAACACGGAAAAGCTGTTTAACAATAAGGCTCATGACGCCAACGGCTATGCAAGCTGGGATGGCAAGGAAAACGGATATCTGATATATCATTTTTCAAGCCCAATCCAAATCAGCATGTATACGCTGACCAGCTGGGATGCGGCGCACTCGCCCAAGGCATGGAAGTTCTACGGATCCATGAATGGTGAAAATTGGACCGAGTTGGATGCCAGAAGCAACCAGAGCTTTGTTTGGAACATCAATCCTACCGATGGCGGTGATAAGTACACTCGACCCTTCGCAATTTCTGAAGAGGATCAGGCTGGCTATTCCTATTATAAGATCGAGTTTGAGAATGCAGGCCAGGAGATTTACCTTGCGGAACTGGAGCTGCTGGGCGGCGAATTTGCCGGAGCCACCAAGGAGGCGCTCCTTGCTGCAATTCAGGAGGTGGAGGGGCTTACACAGGCAAACTATGCGCCGGAATCCTGGAATGCACTGCAGACCGTATTGAAGTCGGCAAAGATCGTGCATGAGAAGGAAGCCGCGACACATGAAGAAATTGGCGCAGCAATTTCGGCGCTGAACAATGCTGTCTCTTCTCTGGTTCGCCTGAAGCCGGCAGCAGAAAAAATCGAGGCGGTAAGCGCTGAGATTGCATCTGCAGGCGTCAAGTACGAGTCGACAAAAAACGCGACCGGTGAAGTGGAAGGTACGGTTTCCAATCTGGGTGGTTTGACGCCTGGAAGCTATGTGGGCTACCGCTGCGTGGATTTCGACATTCCGAAAGGCAGCTTCAGTACCATAATTCTGACCTATGCGGAGAAGAACAATGATGCAGATGTAGAAAATTCTAAGGTTACCGTTCATCTGGATAATTTGAACAGTGAACCCATTGCTGAATTTGTTCGCATTGAGGGAACCGGAGATGAGTGGAATACGTTTAGAGAACTGACTGCTGATTTGAAGCAGAAAGGTATCACAGGTGTGCATGATGTCTACCTGAAATTCCATGGCGCCACGAAACCAGTGATGAACCTGCATTCCCTCATATTTGGCGTGGACGACACACAGGCGGTCATTGCTGCTGATCTGAAGCATCTCAGCGGAGACAAGACGATGGTCGGGATCGGTGATAAGCTGGAATATACCCTGACGGCAGAAGAAGGATTTGAGCTGCCCGATACAATAGTGATCGTCATGGACGGCAAGACCCTCGGTGAGGGTGAGTACACTTACTCCAAGGAAACCGGCACGATTGTGATTGAGCAGGTAACAGGCAATATCTGCATTTCCGCAGAAGCTTCTTCTTCGCACGAGCACAGCTGGTCCAACGAATGGAGCAAGAATGAAACCCATCACTGGCATGCGTGCTCCGGCTGCGACGAGAAGAACGACGTAGAGCCCCATACGCCTGGCGCTGCGGCAACGGAAATAGATCCGCAGATCTGCACAGTGTGCGGTTATATCATCGCGCCCGCGACCGGCCACATTCATCACACCACGACGCTGGTTCCGGCTGTGGAAGCGACCTGCGTCGACATGGGTCACAGGGCGTATTACACCTGCTCCGGATGCAGCAAGCTGTTTGCAAATGAAAACGCGACAGAAGAGCTGACTGAGGCGGATGTTACCCCGAAAACTGACCCGACCAACCATGTGGGCGGCACGGAGATTCGTGACGCGAAAGACGCAACCTACACCGAGGAAGGTTACACGGGCGACACCTACTGCCTCGGCTGCGGCAACAAGATCGCAGAAGGTCATGCCATTCCGAAGCTGACACCCGCCCCGGCTCCGGTCCTCCCAGTCATCCCGAGCAAACCTGCGCAGCTCCCGTTCAACCCGAACGCTGGCAGCAACGTAAGCAAGTTCCCGTTCGCCGATGTTCCGTCCGATAGCTGGTACTATTCGAGCGTCAAGGCAGCGTGGGAGAACGGTCTGATCGACGGCGTGACGGCCAATGAATTCAAGCCGAACGCAACGCTGACCGTGGCGCAGACCATCAAGCTGGCGGCGGCTCTGCATCAGCTCGACCGCACTGGCGAAGTCAGCCTGAAAAACAGCGGCGCGAACTGGTATGACAGCTATGTCAATTACGCAGTTGTGAACGGCATCATCGAAAAGGACTACGCGAATTACACCAAGGCGCAGATGAATGCACCGGTCACGCGTGGCGAGTTCGTCCACATCTTCCATGGTGCGGAGGAGGCTTATAAGGCCATCAACACCGTGGCAGATAACGCAATTCCAGACGTGAAGGCGACCGACAAGTTCGCGGCTGAGATCTACGAGTTCTATCGCGCGGGCATCCTGACGGGTTCCGACGCGAAGGGCACGTTCCATTCCGCGAGCACCATCAAGCGCAGCGAGGCTGCGGCCATTCTCCTCAGAATGTTCGAAGCCGCTGCAAGAGTTTCTATTGATCTTCCCTAAGCAGTAATGATCCGGCCCCGGATGGATCTTCCGTCCGGGGCCAAGAAAAAACGGGTCTGTTCTCCGGAACTTTTGATAACGACAGTACGGTCTCCGCACGGCGCAGAATAGGACCGTCTGGCGGAGACTGAATATAGAAATTAAATGGAAAGGAGCGCTATTATGAAGCGCAGTGAGATCAACAAAGCGTTGAAAGAGCTCGAGGCTATGTGCGCACAGGAACATTGCTACCTGCCGCCTTTTTGCCATTTTACGCCTGAGGCATGGGAAAGCAAGGGGCACGAATATGATGAAGTGCGCGATTGCATGCTCGGCTGGGATATCACGGATTATGGTCAGGGCGACTTTGACCACTTCGGTTTTTCGCTTATCACGATTCGCAACGGAAATCGTGCCATGCCGGACAAGTATCCGAAGGTCTATGCGGAAAAGCTGCTGTATCTGAGGGAAGGGCAGTACGCACCGAACCATTTCCACTGGTTCAAGACTGAGGACATCATCAACCGCGGCGGCGGCAACGTATTGATCCGGGTGTACAATCGTCTTCCGAATGAAGAAATCGATTATGAATCTGACGTGGAAGTCCACACCGACGGCAAAAGCTATACCGTTCCGGCCGGAACGCAGATCCGGTTGAAACCGGGTGAAAGCATTTTCGTTTATCAGGGGCTGTATCATGATTTTTCGGTTGAGCCCGGCACTGGTCCCGTCCTGCTGGGCGAGGTCAGCCAGTGCAACGACGACAACACCGACAACCGCTTCAATCCGCCGGTTGGCCGTTTTCCGAAGATCGAGGAAGATGAGCCGCCTTACCGGCTGCTTTGCAATGAGTATCCGGCGGCAAAAGACTGACGGATGCTGACGCTGCAAAATCAAAACCTGACGCTGTGCGTCGATCCGTTCGGCGCGCAGATGATGGAGCTTGGCTCCAAACAAGGAACACAATTTCTCTGGAACGGCGACAAACAATACTGGCCGGACCGCGCGCCGGTGCTGTTTCCGTATGTTGCGCGCCTGACAGATGGCTGCTATATGCTCTGCGGCGAACGTTATTCAATGGACATTCACGGATTTGCAAAGGATTCTGTTTTCACTATCGAAGAGCAGTCTTCCGATTCTGTTACGTTCTGTCTGCGGCAGACACCGGAAACGCTGCGGCAGTATCCGTTCCGCTTTACATTCCGGGTACGCTATGCGCTGCGCGGCTGGACGGTCCATGTGACGTATTCCGTCTGCAATGAGGACGAAAAAGAGCTGCCGTTCGGCATCGGCGGACATCCGGGATTCCGGGTTCCGCTGACCGGCAGCACTGGCTTTGAAGACTATAAACTGTGCTTTTCGCAGCCATGTCTGCCAGACCGTATTGGCTTTACCGGAGACTGCTATCTCAACGGCCAGACAGAATGCTTCCCGCTGGAAGACGATACGACCATCCGCCTGCGTCACGAGCTGTTCGATGAGGATGCGATCGTGCTGAAAAATATGGCACGGTGCGTGAGCCTATGCTCAGAGAAAACGGGCAAATCGGTGACCGTAGCCTATCCGCAGATGCCGTATCTCGGTATCTGGCATATGCCGCACACGGATGCGCCGTATGTCTGCATTGAGCCGTGGGCGTCGCTTCCGTCGCGGCAGGACGTGGTGGAGGAGCTGAGCTGCAAGAGCGATCTTATCCATCTTGCGCCGGGAGCAAAGTATGAGAATCAATGGAGCATTACAATTACGGAGGAAAAAGAATGTATGATGTAGTTGCGCTTGGTGAGCTTTTGATCGACTTTACGACGCAGTCTATCGACTCGGACGGCTATCCCACAATGGCCGCGCATCCGGGCGGGGCCCCGGCGAATTTCCTTGCGGCGATCGCCAAATTCGGCGGGAAGGTGGGGATGCTCGGCAAGGTGGGCACGGACACGTTCGGCAAACTTCTGACCAATACGCTGCGGGGCGCGGGGATCGAGACGAAGGGACTTGTGGCGGCGGACGATGTGTTCACAACGCTGGCGTTCGTGACGCTGGACGAAAACGGCGACCGCGAATTTGCTTTCGCGCGCAAGCCCGGCGCGGACACGCAGCTGACGTTTGACGAGTTGGATCTTTCGCTCATCGACGAAACGCGGGTGTTCCACTTCGGGACGCTCTCGCTCACGGGCGAGCCGGCGCGGACAACGACGTATCGCGCCGTGGAATATGCAAAGGCACACGGCAAGCTCGTCACCTACGATCCGAACCTGCGCAAGCCGCTGTGGAACGATCTCAATGAGGCGAAGGAGCAGATGCTCTGGGGCCTCCGGCAGGCCGACGTGGTGAAGATCAGCGACGAAGAGGTCGAATTCCTGTTCGGCCTCGGCGTGCAGGACGGCGCACAGTATATTCTTGACCACTATCCGGTGAAGCTCGTGTTCGTGACGTGCGGCGCGGACGGCTGCTGGTTCCAGAACCGGAACGCAGGCGGCCATGTGGACAGTCTGAAGGATATCAAGGTTGTCGATACGACCGGCGCGGGCGACATCTTCGGCGGCAGCGCCGTGTGGAAGCTCTTGCAGACAGGCAAGCGTCCGGAAGATCTGGACGAAGCAGAATTGACCCAAATCGTTTCATTTGCGTGCCGGGCCGCGGGTCTCTCTACGACGAAGCATGGCGGCATTTCGAGTGTGCCCGATTCTATATCTTAGACCATAATAGTTACCGAAGTTGACACTCGGATAAATCCTCCTTCCAGAGAAAACCGGAAGGAGGATTTTGTATATACTGGAATTTAATATTCCGTTTAGCACATTGCTACTGTGAAATAAGGAGACAAGCATACCCCAGTGAAGGAGAGAAAGCATCCATGCTGGGCATTGGAGAGTTTTCTCGTTTTATCCATACAGCAAAGCCTTTCTGAGTTATCATTTCCATATGTAGTCGATTATTTGTGCAAGCATGAAACCGGCTGTGACTATTTACGTTTTTTTAGACCAAACCGATGCAGAAATCCTCCCGTATACCGTCCTGTTCGCCAGAAAACAGACGGATACGGAGGGTGAATCATGCAATATAGAAATGACGGAAGCCGTGAAGAATATCAGATTCAGAACCAATTTACCGCCTATCTTCAAGTCGCGCTGAAGCGGAGAAAGAATGCCTACCTTTCTCAGCGTCACAGACAGCAACAGCATGAACGACCGATGGAACCTGACCGGCAGCCCATCTCGGCAGAAGCATGGGAAGATGAATACTTCCGAAGAATGGAGCTGCTGATGGAGTACAGAGCAGTCCTCGAAGCACTTGACCAGCTTCAAAAGCGTGAACGATATATTCTGCTGGCGAGAATTCTGGAGGAGCGCTCGTTTACCGAGCTCGCACAGGAATTACAGATTGGATATAAAGGCGCGGCTGCGATCTATTATCGCGCACTGAGCCGCATTCGGGAGAAACTGGAGGAGGAAACATGAATTTCTACGAGCTTCTGATTCTTGCCAAAAGCGGAGATGACCTCGCGAACGAGAAAATTCTGGCAATGTACCAACCATTACTGACCAAGGAATCCGTTATTGACGGTGTATGGGATGAAGATCTGTATCAAGAGCTTTGCATCCAGCTTTTCCTTTGCATCCGTAAATTCCGTATGTGACCTGTTTCATCTGCGAGGAGCGCCCTTCGGGGCGCTCTTTTCTGTATAGAAAAAATGCTGCCGGAACGTAAGCCGGCAGCATTTTTAACGATTTGTGGTTTTTGCAATCAGCGGCAGGAACTTAGCAGCGCCGTCGTCTTCAGGCTGGCGCCCATCAGGTCGCGCTGGGCCTCTCTGGACATCTGACAGGTCGGCGTCAAAAATGCCAGCGCTTTCTGAACCTGCTTGAGATCGGCGGCAGACACCCGGCCTGTGCGCAGATGCTCCAGCACGCGGGTATAAGAATCCTTCAGTGCGGCGGATACAGCCGGACGAAGAAAGTAGTTGGAAATCAACCCGCCAATCAAAGCGGCTTCGTTGTCGGTGTACTGCATGATGAGCCTCCTCGTCGTGGTGTCAAACAAACGAGAGTATGATACCACAAGCTGCTGGGGCTGGCTATACGCGAAGTGATGAAATATACGATGAAAATTTGGTGCAATTCAGACTTGACATCTGCGGCTTTTGTAGTATTTCAGAAAGGTCAGAAACTCATTCCGCGCCGCATTTAACCACTCAACTCTTACGAAGGACATCCTCCACATCGGCGCGCAGCGCGCTTGCGGAATATGTTCTTGCACCGGAGAGTTTGGTTTGCTCCCTGCGCAGCATGTCCGCAAAAAGCTCCAGCTCTGCCTGACGTTTTTCCCAAAGCGCGATCGGCAGGAATACCATTTCACCGTCACCGCTGCGCGTCAGATAGATCGGCTCCTGCTTTTCGGTCGAGAGCTTCACCATGCCATCGTAGTCATTCCGAAGGGCCGTTGCAGATCGAATCATCATATAGCACCCCTCCAAGGATTTATTCTGACTTTATGATAGACAAATTATGTACTTCCGTCAAGACGTCGCAAGACCGAGCGTTGCTTTCACCACCTCTTTTGGCCGTACACATTCGACAGAAAAAGGAACATGGGAAAAGAACGGAGCATTTTCCTCCATGTACTTCTGCGCGGCCTGTTTCGTCCTGAATTTCCGCACGGTTGCAACCGTCGGATCGTCGGTGCGAATGGTCATGACGCCGTGCCGTGTCCGCTTTACAAAGTATCCGCTCCATGCTTTTAGGACATAGAATTGTTTCAACTTATCAAACTTTGACTGCTTGCTGACATGCGGCGGATGGTAGAAGCTGCGGCAGGAATCAAAACGGATGTCAGCGTTTTGCTCACCGATGCGGTAAAGCGCGGCCAAGAATGCTTCTGTCGTGGGGGCATACGTTATCTTCTGTGTATGCCGGTCTGTGAGGACGATAGAATTCCCGTATTGACGGTATTCCTCAATCGTGTGCGCGTTCTTCAGGCCCGCGAGGAACCAGCGCTGAAACTCACCAGCTTCAAAAGCGCTGTTCCGACTCTTGCGCATACCGCCGCGGTTGCCGCTGTTGAAGCCTTCATAGGTTTCCGCGATCTTCTGGATCTCATCGCTTGTAAATAACAGCCTGCCCCGATATGGGAGATCCAGAACAGACCAGTACCGCTCCGCGACCTCGCACCCATGCACATTAAATTCAAAGGTATTGGTCGATCCGCGGCAGACAAGCGGAATAAATCTGTCCCCAATAGAGATAAATGCTTTTTCGTAGTAAATTTCACTGCTCAAATTTGTGGTTTCTCCATTCCTTTTTGAGTTTGAAAGCGGCACAGAAAACTCTGTGCCGCCCAACTTATATGTGGTTTGATTATGCCGCTTTCTCCTTCATATCATGGACTGCCGTAATCAGATCCCGCATACAGTCAAAGAATTTCTGCGAGCATTGGCTCTTTCTTGCGCGGTAGTAGGTAACGGAGCCGCAGAAGTCCTCCTGAACGGTTGCACTTGCCAACCGCTCTTTGATCCATCCCTGTGTGCGGAGCGGCACGTCAATGTGATATTCGCGCATCAAATACAGAATCAACGAGGTTTCCACAAACGAGCCATCGTCTTTGTAATAGCAAAGCGTATCGTTTTTCAATGTACCGCCGCTGCGGATGATTTGCAGCGCGGCGCCGACAGCTTTTTCTTTTTCTGTATTGACAGACTGCTGGTACACACGATCCTGCTCGGCAATCTGTGCCTGCCGGATTTCATCCTCCTGCTGTTTATTTGCCTGATAGATTTTGGAAAGCTGTATGCAGTGGTCAAGCTCATCCGCCATCAATGCGCCGATATAATCCGGGAAGGTTTTGCCTTCGCTTTCCTTGCTGGCGGTATACCGCATAAGATGCTCATTGAGGATACCGTGGATATAGTCTGCCTGCCGGGGCGATTCTTTGCCCAGATGGTAGATCACAGTTCTCTCGATTGCGACAGCTTCCTCAATAGCGCTCTTTTGCAGACTGTCAAAATACGTTCTCCGATGTTCTGCACCGCCATACAGTTCCCGCATAGCCGGCAAATACCCACAATGTTCGGTCAGAAAATATTCTGTCATGCCAAGCGGTGCGAGGTATCCGTGGATCTCAACGTATAGCAGGTAGCGGTCAGATTCTACGCGGGGATAGTCTATATCTGGCGTCCCTGCTTTTGTCCAAAGGCGATAGCGGTGCTCCCCATCGGAAACATCATAGAGGTGGACCGCGCGGATTCTGCGGCCGCCACAGTTAAACGTGCCGTTACAAAATAGCGGCATCATCAGCTTTGCATCAGACATCCGGCACCCCTCCATTCGTAATGCAGCATGCAGGAACAGAGATGTCCACATCAATTACTATCAGATACTCCTCGGTGAGATGTTCGTAGCGCCAGCTTGCGTGTAAAAAATGCTGTAAAAGTGCACGGGAAAACTCCATGCTGAATGAGCGTGTCCGGTCGGAATCATCCGGGATCAGATCCGGAAAGTCTGTCGTGGTTGCGGAAATCGCATCCAGCAGAACATGAAGCTCCGGGATGGAGAATCTTCCGGTTTTTAACGCGATGCACCAGTAGTCGTAGTCTTCTACCATGTGGCACAGCTGAATCGGACGCTGCAGCAGCGTTGTCAAGTGCTTCGAAAGAATGGATGTGCAATCGTCCCAGCGCAGGAGAATTGCACCGGTAATTCTGGATCGATTCATATAGAACCTCCTTTTTGGCCCAACTGCTCCCACAGAAATGCAAGCAGCTGGCGATTGTTGCTTTCAAACTGCTCCTGAAAGGGCTTGCTCAGGTCATAATTCCAGTAGCGGTAAAACAGAAACTGGAACAGCAAATGCTCGATCTGCGCAGGCGTCATTTGCCGGAGCAGCTTGCCATACTGCCGAATCGCTGCGTAATCGGCTTTCACAAAGCGGCGGGCGTCTTTGGGGAAATATTCATAGAACCAGTCGCTGACTCGGATGCGGCCTTTGCCGAAGTGACCGGGGTAATCCGTGCAGAGAAAATACTCGAAGTCCTTACCGCGCCGCCCTGCATCCACAGTGAATGGATACAGCCGGCAGGCGCGCGGCCGATGTGCATAGACGCTGCAATGATTCCCGTTTAGGAAAATGCAATGTTGATCTTCGCCCACGGCGTTCAGCAGAAAAATCGGAAAATACGGTTCCAGCGGCATGGGGTGTGCGTACTGCGCACAGATATCCTCTGACCTGACGGATTGCCCCTCGCTTTGAAAATGAAGCGCAAGCTGATAAACGTCGTATGGTTCCAGCATGACCTTGTTTTCTACATGGCGGCAGCAGGCGCTGCACCGTTGGCATTGAAACGCGATTTTTTGATTCCCGGAAACCGGGATGACTTGTTCGTTCATAAAACCTCCTGACGGAAAAACCGCAGCCACAAAAACTGTGGCTGCGGTCGGCGGGGCCTGCGGCAGTCAGACGGGAGACTGCCGCAGGGTGTTCATTCATGCAGCGACGGCCATCAGAATTGACGCCGCAACTGCTGCTTGAAGCGGAGAAAACTTCACATGATAGTGGGTATTCAGCGTTTCAAACTTTGCTTCCTGTTCATTTTGCACCTGAATGGATGTGACCAGCGAGGTCAGAATAAACTGCCCTTCGTGGTCGATGAGCGCGCTGCTGCCGACCTTCAGTGGTCTGAGCAGCCGCCCGTGGAGCATCCTTGTGTGCTGATCCTTCATTTTTTCGCCTCCTTCCCGTCCCCACGGAACCGCAGATAGGCGGAATACAGACTTTTGAGCATTCGGCGCACACGCCGCGGGTCCAGCTTGTACTGCGCGGCGATCTCCGCAATGCTGTACCCGTGCAGGCGCAGCAGAGCAAACGCAGCCTGCTGCGGCGTTCCGCATTTTTGCAGCTCCGAGAAGAAATATGCTTCCGAAAGCTCCGCGTCACAAACGTTCTCCCTGCGGCCGCAAAGCGCACAGTAGGCTTCCTCTGCCTGCCTGCGCCGGCTCTCTCCGCGCTTCCACGACACAATGCTTTGCTGCATCGCGCGGTAAGCGACGGTGGAGAACGAAAAGCGGCGCAGATAGGCGTGGGAGCAATAGCGCTCCACAGCGCGCAGGTAGCCCATAACGGCAAGATCGTAATATTCGCCAGGATCATACCGCTGCTCCTGCAAAAACGCATAGACCAGCTTGTGATTCTTTTCGGCAAATCGCATCTGCCGTTTGCTTAGCGGAGCAAGCTTTGCTGACTGCTTTTGCTTAGAGCGGCAGTTCGTCGCGTTCGCCGTCAATGACGCCCGGATAGGAAAAGTGGTCGCCGTTGTCGGCAAGTTCCAACGGTGCTGCGCCTGTGAGTGATTCCACATCGGACTTGTAGTTTTCCACACGCTGTGCCAGAAGCGATTTGACCTGCTCTTTGAAATTTGCTGCATAGCTTTTAACGGCCGCAAGACCTTCCCCCTCAAGATCCCGTACCTTTCGGAACGTGGCGACACTGTAGGTATAGCCACCACTTTCCGCGCGCTTCAGACCGATCTCCACGATGGCGGAATAGCTGGGGCGCCGGCGGGCGACAAAGGCGAGGTTCATGAAATCATTGAACGGGCGAAGGCTTGTGGGCGGCAGGGAGAGCTGCAGCGGAAGATACTCGCCGCTGCGCAGCAGATAGATCTGCCGCATATTTTTGCAGGCTTTTCCGCTGCCGTTTGCCGTACTGCCGAATTGGTTGAATGCACAGGCTGCGCAGACGCCGCCCGGTTCACCGTAGCCCTGCTTGCCGTCGAAGGACTGGCAGAATGGCGGCACGTTGTCGTCGTACTCGCTGCCCTCTGGCCAGTAGGCGTTGGCGAGATGGTGATAGAGAATCACGCCGACGAGCTTGCGCTCATAGTCGGGGTTGTCCGGGTCGTCGCCGCGAATCTCAAACTGCAGATTTCCGCCGCCGGGGATCTTGACCCGCTGCATGGTCAGCTGTAAGCCTTCCATATCGTCGGCAAGATCCTCACTCGAAAAGTCGCTGTCCAGCGCCGTGGGAAGCATAAAATCCTGATATGCATCAGCTGCGTTGTTGTTCTGAAAACTCATAAAAATTCTCCTTTGCAAATTTAACTGTCTGCCGTTATGCGGCAAGTTTTGTGACCTGTGTCTGATTGATCTTTTGCAGCAGCAACGGCGACATCGTCATCACGCTGTAGCCGATCTCCTCCAGCTTCGTTGCGCGGTCATAGCTTTCAACATCCTGACTGAACCGCGTGACAGCGTTCGCCAGACCGTAGAGCGTAAAATCTCCAGCCTCGATCAGATGCTGCAAAACACCCCTGCCTTCTTCCTCTAAGATACCGAAGCTGGAACCGGCGAGCTTGACAAGACCTGGCAGGTCCTGCGTGTTGAGCTGCGCCTGCTTGCTTTCCCGCATCCGCTCCAGAACCGTCGAGAATCTGGCTTCGTCAACGGCAGCGCGCACAGTGTCCTGAATCTTCAGGACAAACGCGCGATCTTCTGCATCCAGCGTCTGCTGGGAATAGAGGGCGAAGTTTACATCCGTGGTGTTCACGCGGCCGATGTGCGCCCGGCGGGTGCCGGCTTCGTTTACCACCATGCCATTGGAGCACACCAGCCGGTAAATGAGCGGCTGAATGTTGACGGCGCCAAGCCCTGTCTCGCTGTTGGAGATCATAATGCCGGCCTGCACAATATCACCGGGAACCACCTCTGCCTGCAAGCGCGGATTGACAACTTTCAGATACATCCGGTCGTCGGTGATCTCGCAGCTTTCAAAGCGCGCGCCCTCCATTTCGCCAATGATGGGCAGAACAACGCGGGCGATGTCCAGATTGTCGATGCGGCGATAGCGGTTGCTGAGAAACGCTCTGGCCTTGCCGTCCATCGTGCGCAGCAGCTTCTGTTCTGGCTCTTTCTGGAACCAGCGGTTGACGTTGTAGCTCAGAAGCGCGGGATCGCGCTGGAGCATCCGGTCATAATACTTGCTGGGAATGTCCAGATAGGTGCCGATCTGCTGATGCGCGGTCTGCTGAATCTCCAGCGGCTCGATCTGGTCGATGCCCTCACGGTCGAGCACACGGATCACAGGGCTGTCGCCCCAGGTATCCATGTGCAGACGGTCGGTTGCGACTAGATAGTCTGCCTTTGCCTCCTGCTGGCGCAGGATCTCGCGGCTTACATCCTGAATACTGCGTCCGCTTTTCATTTGTGTGTTTCACTCCCTTCTAAAAATTTACCATGATACGGCAATCTCACTGTCATGGACGCTTGCGGTTAGACCCTCACTTTCCAGCACCTGCCCCAGACGCGGCCAATAGACTTTCGGCGGGAAGGCGGTGAGGTGTTCCTGCGGAATATCCTTTGTGTCGTCGTCCTCATGGACGCACACGCTGCCGTCCTCTTTCAGTGTCAGGCTGCTATGGCCGCGGGAATCCAGATCGGCGATCACACGCTCCAACACTTCACGTCCCTCCACGTCATACCAGACCTGCGGATCGACCGGCTGCTAGTTCGGCGGTGTCGGTGCATCCATACGCGGCTGCACCGGCACGACCTTCAGGAGATTACAAGAGAGATTCCCGTTGCGGTCGATCTGAACGTCCGCATAGTCATATTCTTCAATACCATACACGCGGATGCGTCCGGTGCCGCCCTGCATAACGAGCGCAGTTGGGTTCCCGGTTGTCCACTCCCAGCGGGCGCTCGGATAGACCGACTTGAGATACGCAGAGATCCGATGGTTGACGTGCCGCAGCAAAAGCTGCATGGCGTCGGCATTGGTCTGCGCCGTACTGTAAAGCGATGCTTCCCGCTGCTTTCTGGCGTCGTGTTCTTTCTTCCGGTATCCGCGGATGGAATCCCACGCGGGCTGAAGCTGGAACATGACCACCCACAGACCCCACGCCGTAAAGGTCAGGAGCAAAAGCGGGACGAGCCATGCGCCGCGCACCAGCGCCAGGATCGCAATGACCACACCGATCAGGACAGAGACACTACCCCAAAGGGGACTGGATCGTTTCATAAAATTTAGCCACCTTTCAAAATTCTTTCGATAAAATAAAAAAAGAGGAACCGCACCGACGAATCATTTCTGAATCATCTGGTGCGGTTCCTCTTCCGCTGCGCCGGCGTTATTCCGGCAGTTCCTCCCGGTCACCGTCGATCTGTTCGGCGGTGACTGGAAAAACCTCTGTTTCATTCTGTACTGGACGGACTGTTTCCCGCTTTTGCGGAACAGGCGCCCAATCGTCCAATCTGAGCTTCAAGCGTTTATCCTTTGTGATGCCGTCTTTTTTTGTGAACTCTTCCAACTCCAACGTGCCGCTCAAAAAGATAAAATCGCCGTTACTCAATGTACACTTTGCAAGCCGCTGCGCCATGTAGCCCCATGCCCACACGTCAACAAACTGTGTGTGCCGCTGTGAACCGAAGCCGACATACTCGGCTGCGGAAAAACGGACATAGGGTTCACCCTTGGCGCTGTGCTGCAATTCCGGGCCTTGCGTGATCAGCCCGATGAGACTCGCTTTTGCCATAACACTCCTTTCTGCCACCGGCATGAATATCTATATAAAAAATGCCGGCAGCGACATCTACCCCTTGCGGGCAAATACCATGCTACCAGCACTCAAATACAAACCTGACCAACGTGTGCAATGTGAGAAACCCCACGCACAGACCATACGGTCTGCGTTCCGATGAACTGCACAAATATCAATTACATGAATATAGTAGCACAATATATTGTGATTGTCAATTATGTTAAAACTATATATAGATTTCGCGATGGACAAAGAATACTCTCTACTTATAAAATAGGGCGGCAATACGATTTTTCTGCAAAATGCAGAAAAAAGCGGTCGCAAGTCTGCGACCGCTTCGGTTATGCAACTGTGATTTTTGCTTTATCGCAAAGCAGATGCTGTCCAATTTAGAATCTGCTCTGCAAATGCGATTGCCTGCTTTGCATGATGCTCTTCGACAGTCAGTTCGTTCGGATATCGTGTCATGGTACCAAATGGCGTTAGGGCATCTGCAGCATCGCCGATTGCATCCGGGATGGAGATATAGTTGTGAATCTGATTCAGCAGAAAAGAAAGATCGTGGCTTTTGGGAATCCCGGTGGGCCAGTGCAGAGAGACAATCACAGCCTTGATCGCTTTTTCCGCAGACTGCTGGCAGTGGTAGCAGACGATTTCGAGCGGCTTGGGATGATAGTTTTCAAAAAGATGCCGGGCAACGCCTAAATCCTGCGCGGCATAGTCAAGCCACTGTTTAACTTGCTGATCCATAGAGCAGAACTCCTTTGTGGAATACCTCGTTTTCTACGGTGAACTGATTCTTACGTTCGTCAAAGCGGCTTTTTGTGCCAACCAGAATATCCACAGGGCGCTGCTTCACGCCGCGAATCGCTTTATATGCAGAAGTGGCTACGGCGTGAAGATCCTTCTCACTGTCATCTACAATAATGTAGAAGTCAAAATCGCTGTCGGCGTGCGCGGTACCGTTTGCAAAAGAGCCAAACAGATAAACGCCAATCGGCTTGATCTGATCGACAAGCTTTTGCTTTATGACTTCAATCTCATCAATGGGCATGGAACACACCTCCTCATTGTTTTCTAACTATAGTATAGCAAACTGCGGAAAAATAATCAACGAAAACAGGTAGACAACAATTTCAAGAAACCAAGAGGTTTAGTCTGCCGATTCCTCGCAATCGAAAGAAGCGGGTTCAATTTTCTCGACTGCCAATGCACATGGCTGCGGCAAGTGTGCGGTCTTGACTTCACTTGGAATTGCGGAAAGCGGCAAATAGATCCGATAGGCTTGCCCCACAGACAGCTGCTTGTTCTTTTCTATGCAGAAGACGAGCTGTTCGCCGTCTGCTTTTTGCAGCGCGACCCTGCGCTGCCGCTGAAACGGAATGCTGGAAACCGAAAGACAAATGCCTTCCTCCGCGCAATAGCGTTCGTTCGCGAGCATTACATAAAGCTCTGCGCAGCGAACGCCGCAAAAAAGCAAGAGCAATGCGCTGAGGATCAGAAACGTCCGATCGCCGGAGAACGCAGAAACGATGGTTGCGGCCAGGAACGGCAGGCAGAGCAGCAACGACAGCAGCCACTTCTGCAGCAGCGGCGCAGGCCACGCAAGGATCTTTTTCATATTCAGCACCGCTCAAAGACGATCTGCTTGTGCAGATACAGGTTTGTGATTGCCGCCGAGACAGGGCGCGCCTGCCGGGACGCGGCCATCAGGGTAGGCAGATTCTCGCTGGTGGTCAGTTCGTCATCATACAGGCAATCCATGAGCTGCTCGTCGGAGCGAAGCGTCCGCACACCGCGCTCTGCACATTTGATCAACTCCGCACTGCTGAGAAGCGCCTGATTCGCCAGCCGCACGATCTGCCGTTCCTCTGCGCTATGCTTCGGACGGGAGAACAGGCGAATTGCTTTAGAGAAGGGCGCACCATCCCAAAGCCAGAGCTTCAGGAACGCGCCGAGGCGCAGAAACGGGTTTGCCGATACCGGCGCGATATACAGGCAGGAAAGAAGATCGTAGAGCGATTCATACTCGCTGCTGCCGCGCCCCTCCGCGACCAGTCCGCGCGTAACAAGCCGGTCGATGCAGTCGTCCAACGTCCGGCGGGACGTAAATGACAGCCCGCGCGTCAGCTTCAGATAGGTTTCCGCGATCTGGCTGCGTGACAGGATACGCCATGCAAGACTGCTCCAAACGGTCATTTCCTGTACGTCGAGCATATATTCCTTCCGGCCGACGATGACGACGGGATATTTCTTGCCGTCCAGTGTGCGATGACATTTGAAATGCCCAACGGCTGCGTATTTCGTGTATTCCATAACAGTACCTCCAATGTGCTTTTATTTTTCTTTTACGGGCAGCAGCTCACAATTTCAACAGGCGATGTCGAAAGCGTCCAGAAAATCCGGATCGCTGCGGAGCTTCTTTGCCGCGCGGGAGATCCACGCGCCGACATTATTGGAACTGGTGTGATAGAGAACCGCAATGTCCTTGCAGTCAAAGCCCTTCGTTTTCAGAACAAGCGCGTCAACGCCGAGTTTAGCCACACCGCGATAGTGCTTCTTGCAGGAATTAAGCACCGCACCGGCATCCACACTGGAAAAGTGCGCATGGTCTGTGCATACCGGCGTTGGGAGACCTGCGTCCGGGTCATCCAAGGACTGCTCGGAAATATACTTACGCCAGCTTGTCTGCTTGCGGCAGCAGTCGATCAGATGGTTGCGGATGACCGTAATGGCGTAGGTCTTGAACGAAGTGCCGCCATGATAGATTGCCGCCGCATGGCACAGCGCAACGCAGCCCTCCTGAAAGAGATCGTCATATTCCATATGGCAGTTGCTTTTGGGGATAAGCCTTGCAATCGTCCAGTGGACAAATTCCAAGCTGTTTTCTACGAGCAGTTGCTGTTCAGCGGTCAACACGATGCTGCTTCGATCCATTTTGTTTCACCTTCCTTTGTGCGTTCAAAAAATCCTTGCAAAGCAATATAACTTGGTCACAGCGATACTCCGAGAAGTTGGCAATATGTGCGTCCGCTTCTGGGATGCCGAGCCGGACGCACAGCCATGCGTAAGCATCCTGTTTGCGCATGAAACCTTTCTCCCAAAGCTGGTTGAAGGTCCGATGTGCCTGCATCCGCTTCTGCCGGAGCTCTTTGTTGGCAAGAGTCCCCATTGGAAGTCCGGTCGCCTTGTGCGCCTGTACATAAGCGTCGCAGGCGGGATACCGGGAGCAGACGTACAGTTTCGCTGCACTGTCTTTTGTGTGGATGCCGTAGATGCTGCTGGCCGGGCGAAGCTGCGCCGGCGCGTGGCAGTATGGACAGGTAATGTGGGTTTTTTTCAAATGGAAATCCTCCTATGTACTATTCAGAAGGAAGAAGGGAGAGTATCTGTAAACAGCAGCTTTCATCGTCTGACAAGCACCAGTTGAGATATAACGCATAAATATCCTCAAAGGCGCTGCGGGAGAGGTTGCCGCGGCATTCCATTGGGTCGATCCGCTGCGCGGTGAGACGTTCATATTCGGCAGCGGGGATCAAAACAGGCTTGCCGTCGGCATCTGCGCTCATCAGATAACCAGAACACGGCGAATGACATTTGCGGACACCGCAGGAGATGAAACAGGCATTTCGCCAGTTTCCGCGGCAGGCGGTCAGAAATTCTGCAAGCTGTTGGATGGTTGTCCTCATAGGTTTGTCCTCCAAGTCCTTCTATAACAATACGCACCGCAAAACGGCAAAACGGTCACTTGAACCTGTGAATTTTCTGTAAATTATGAAATGCAGTGAAAAAAGCACCCGGTCAGCAGTGCTGATCGGGTGCAGATTTCAGCCGATGATCCAGAAAGGCCCGCCGGAACCGGCAGCTTTGCTGGCCTCATTCAGAATAATGGACAGCTCCCAGCTCTGTTCGCTCCGCGTCCGGCTGGCAGGGTCGGCGACGAGGATCTTTTCGTCCTTAACGCCGCGCAGCACGATGAAATGCCCGGACGAGGTAAAATGCCCGGCGGACATGATGGCGACGACCAGCTTGCCGCTGGAAAGCGCGTCCGTGATCCGCTGCGGCTCTGATGCCGTGCAGCCAGAGACCGGCAGCCCCCACGCTTCGGCTGCCGCCGGGATGAGTGCATGATACGAACCGCTTCCGCTGCACCAGTAGCCGTGCTCATATGACCACTTTGCCATCTCCACGGGATCGACCAGATCGTCCGTGAGGGAAGACACTACCATTGCCATGCAAGTCGGTCCGCAGCCGTAGCCGCCGATATTGTCGGTGCCGTATGGCTTATTCGCATAGCGCTCATCGAGCTGATTGTAGTAGACGACCTCCGTGCCGCCGTCCGTATAGCGGATGTTTCCAAGCGCAGGGATCGTGAAGCCGCTCTCAGACGAGGAAAGATTCTGAAACAGGCCGTCGCCCAGAAACAGGCTGAGATTCTCGGCAAAGTTCTGCGCAAGCGTCTTCTGCTCCGCGGTCAGATGAAAAATGGAGTTGGCAAAATACGCTTCGCCGCGATAAGTAAGCGTGTAGACACGCACCGTCACCTCACGAAGCTCTGTGACCTCCTCGCCGTCTTCATTGAGAATGGTTTCTTCTATCTCGCGCGTTTCGTCCTCATAAGTATAGTCGTAAAGTTCGCCAATGCCAGCGCGCAGAAGCTGCTTCATATCCTCCAGAGAAATGGCGGCAACGTCCGTATCGCGGTAGGCACAGTATTGTGAGATGAACAGATTGACGTTATTGATGCGCTCGTTTTCATACGGGTTGACGATCTCATACTGATCGGCGCTGGATGCAGCAAAATCATCCGTGATCCGCTGCTCGGCATCGGCAATACCACTTCCAAGCAAGTCGCTGACCGCAAATGCAATCTCGTTCATGTTTTCGGTGATCGCTGCCTGATCGTTCAGAATGGTGGTATCGCCGGTGGTTTGCGCCGTGCCGCCGAAGATCAGCGTTGGAAGCATCACAAGGAACAGCAGCGGGATCGCAAGGATGGCGAGCAGCGCAAGAAGAATCTTCTTCCCGTGCTTGGCTGCCGCGATTGCGACACTGGCAGCCGCGCCGTAGGGACCGCCGAGGGCGGCCCCATTTGCAGCTGCGGCCGTGATCTTGCCTGCTTTTGCGGCGCCTTCCACGACCTTTGCGGCGGTGCTGCCGACCTGAACCGCTTCGTCCAGCCCGGTCTGACGACTATCGTTTACGCCCATTCGAGTACAAAGACGACCGACATGATCTCCTGCCCGGTCACAGGCTGAGAGACGGCGGACACGACGGCATCATAGTTGATGGAGAGTGCGTCTGCTTCTTTGACCGTCCACGGCGCAGCCAGTGTGAAGACCTCGGAATCGCCGGTTTTGCTGGTCTCGGAAGAATTGATCTTGAAGCCGACCTGCTTGGCATCCACTTTGGCCTTTGCCATGTTGGTCGAATACGGAACAAACTCCCAACCGTTTTTGCTGGTAACGCTGACGGAAGAAACCATTACATCACCGGTAGAATTGTTGACGATGGAAGCGGAAGCAACATAGACCTTACCGGCTTCGTCCACGACGAGCGGCAGGGTCGCCGGAACTGTCACCGAAAACAACTCAGTAATTTCCCAGTGCGCATAATACGTTGTCGCAGCAGTTTCCTTGAAAACGGTGTTTGCCGTAACTTCTGTACCGCCGTCTTTCTCCGTAAACCAGCCTAAAAATTCGGCGTTTTTACGTTCCGGATCGGTGGGGAGAACGAGTTTTTCACCGTAAGTTTGCTCGGTCGTTTCCGAACGTCCGTCGCCAAGGTTCCATGTCACAGTATAGGTGTTTGCAGTGAATTGCGCATAGAACGTCTGGCTGGTCGTAATCGACGTGACGGTGTTATAGAGCTTGCCGCCCGTTTTTTCGGTATACCAGTTCTTGAATGTGTATCCGGTTTTCACAGGAGAAGCGCTGGGCGCGGTCGGCTTGCTGTTCGGCTTCATGGTTTCGGAAAAGCTGGCCTTGCCGTCGATCGTGCCGCCGTTGCTGCCTGCGTCCCATGTGACCGTCAACGAAACCGTTGCGCCGCAATCGTCGCACTTTCCATCGCCGTTCGCATCGGTGTGGTCTGCATATTCATAGCCAGAATCTCCGCAAGCCGAGCACGTCTTGGTACGCTTATGCTGCGTTTCGCTGTCCGAAACCCACGAACCGTAGGAATAGCTGTGATCTGCATAATCATAGGTAGACGCGCTACAGGACGTACAGGTTTTTGCACGTCGGTGCTGCGTATCACTGTACTTGCTCCATGCGCCAGTGGAATAGCTATGATTTCCGTATTCCGTTGTGGAGTACCCACAAGTACGGCAGGATGCCGTTCGGCTGTGCTGGCTGGAAGAAGAATTGCTCCAAGATCCATAACTCATGCTGTGCGAAGCGTAGTCATAGTCCGTCGCACCGCAGTTCCAGCAAGAGCCTGTGCGCCGGTGCTGGCTGGACGAATACTGTTCCCAGCTTCCATAACTGTAACTATGGCCGCTGGAGTAAATGGTTTCGCTCTTGGTCTGACCGCAGGCGCAAGAATACGAACGGTATCCATTGCTGGTGCAGGTAGCTGCCTGCTGACTTTGCAACACCCATGTATGGCTGCCGCAGTCCGGGCAAGTCCACGAACCATACGAGCCGGAACCGTGGTCTTTATACACATAAGTGCCCAGATTTTGAACATAATGGCAAAGATAGCACTCGTAATATTCGGCATGGCCTCTGTATGTGTGCGACTGAGAAACGTATGTTCCCTGCAAAGAGTTCTTTTTACAGGATGGGCAAGTGCCGACAATGCCGGTGGACGCGCGGGTGGAAACTTGTGCAGGCGCTTTCTTGATGCCGCCTGCGGTGGCGGCATCTGCGTTCTGATACACACCGTAAAGATCGTAGAAATATCGGTTGCTTCGATTGCTCGCTGCCCAATCATAGGTGTAGAACGGCACCGTTGCTTCCGGGTAGCCGATGATGTAGGCGATATAGAGCGTATCGCCAGCATCGGCCTCGCGCCAGAACGCATCTTCACCGATGCTTTTCAGAACCGTTTCGCCATAGTACATGGTGATCGTGTTCAGATTGTCGCAGCCATAAAAGGCGTGGTTGCCAATGACCGGGGCCAGCGGCAATTCAGCGGTGATCAAATTTACACAGCCTTCAAACCAATATGCCAAATCCGGGATGTTCAAGGCTTCCATGGCCTCAAACCAAACTTCGGTGATCTGTTCCCGATATTCCACCCACGGCTGGTCGTCCGCGCTTTGGAATACGGGCGCTTCGCCGCTGCCGGAAATGGTCAGCCAGCCATGAGAATCAAGTTCCCACTTGATTTTGCTGTCCGGGATCGTGCCGCTGGCGATCGTATCACTGGCCGCAAACGCCGAAATGCTCAGGGAGAGCATCATGCAGAGGGTGAGCATCAAAGCTGCAAATTTTCTCATTTTCATGTTTTACCCCTCCTCTGTAATCGCAGTAATGGTAAAGACGATTGTAGCGGCGTTGATGTTCGTCGCAGCTTCGCTGGCCGAAACTTTTGCTTTGTAGCGGATGGCGAGATTTTTCTCGGCGGCAATCGCCGGAAACGCTCCGTCCACAAGCGTCAGACTGCCTGCGCCTTTCGTGCTACAACCATTGATGCTAAGTGCGATGCTGTTCTTGCTTGCCGTAAAATCGTCAAAATTGCCGATTTCAAACGTTCCTGCCTGCACATCCACCTTGGTCACACGAATCGCACCGTTTTTGGCGGTGTTGGTAATCATGGCATTATTGGCTGTCACAACATAGCCATCCACCAGTGAAACCGGCAAGCAAGCCGGAACCGTACACGAAATCGGCGCGACGGTGTTGACCACGGTGAGCGTCACCGGCACACGGGCCTCAGTTGTTTCCGCTGCCGACGCACCCGTAGCCAGTGATAGGATCATTGTCAGTGCCAACAGTAAAGTGATAAGTTTCTTCTTATCCATCACCGCACCTCCTTGGACCAGAGATACGCGACATGGAGTGTCAATTCCGTGTTCAGTGTGCCGATTTCCTTGCCGTCACGGAACGCAGTCACAATGACCGTACAATCCACATTGCCGAACTCTGGCGTTTCCAGAAGCGTCAGACTTGAAATGCTCTTGCCTGCGGCAAGCTCAAAAGTATCTGCAATCAGAGTATTGTCCTTGTTGCGGCGAATCTCGATTTTGTAAGTGTCACCTTTGCTGTTATTCGTAAACTCGGCTTTCACGCTGGATTCTCCGACCAGAGCATATAGATGAGCAGGAGCAGTAAGAGCAATCTGGCTGTCCGCGACAATCGCGTTGAGTTGCTTTTGGGCTTCGCGCAGTCCGCTGACATCGTAAAAGATGATCTCAGTCTCTTTGTTCTGCTTTGCGCGCTCGGTGATTCTGGTTTTGATCGTGTCGATCACGGCGAGGGTGGAATCTCTGTCATAAATGACTTTGACCGCATCGTCTACGCGGGCTACGACAACAGCGGGCATATTCGTCCCAGCGTTGCAGTACACGGCTTTTGTACCACCGCCCCAGACGAGCAGACGACCCTTGACGGTCACATTGTCCAGCACAATTTTACCATCCGCCGCGCCGCAGCCGATGATGAGATCGCCGTCCACGGTCAGGTTTTTCAATTCTACATCGTCAGTGCGAATCAGGACGCTGCCTTTAATGTCCTTGTCATAAGTACCCTTGGACACAATGTAAGTGCCAATGATATTTGCAAAAATCTGTGCAAATTCTGCGCGGGTGATGTTATCCAGCGGCTCCAGACCTTTGGTTCTGCCGTGGATGTAATCTGCGCCGACCATTGCGCGGACGTAGGGCAGCGCCCAGTTGGAAATCTCGCTGCGGTCGGAGAATGCGGACAGGTCCGTTTTCGCGTATGCGTCATAGTCCAACTCTAACGCTCTTGCTACAACTGTCATTGCCTCCTGCCTGCTGATCGGTGCGTCCGGGGCCATAGACGAGCTGGAACGTCCGTTATACGTCCCCATTTGCACGGCGAGCGCAACATCTTTGTAGTACCACTTGGATTTTGCAACGTCCTTATACTGCGAAATGTCAGCCGTTTTGTAGCAACCGAACGAGCGGTTGATGATCGCCGCCATCTCCGCGCGCGTCATGTCGCCGTTGGGGTCGATAATGCTGCTGGATTTACCGTAAAGCAAGCCGTTATCCACAGCGGCGCTGACCGCTTCGGCGTACCATGCGGTACGGTCGAAATCGCGGAAGTCTGTGGCTTTGCGGTTGGGTGTGTTTGCCGCCGACGCGCTGACTGCCAGTGACAGACACGATACTGCCGCGAGGAATAATGCGAGGATTCTTTTTCGTTTCATTTTGAAGTCCTCCTTGTAGAATCAGGTAAGGGGAACGCTTTGGGCGTTCCCCTTGAATGAATTGCGATTAGACCGCATCCCAAGCGATGATGAACAGAACGCTTGCGATGGCGGTGTTGGTCACGGCTTCGCTAATGGGCGTAACGATGGCATCATAGGTGATGCCGATAGAGTTGGCAGAAGTGTCGCCCACGCCGCTCATGTAGCAGCCTTCAATGGCAGTATCAAGAAGCGTCTGCTTGCTGGCGTTCTTGTTATCAGTCGCCGCAGCAGCACCGCCGCCGATGGCGAGCTGGAAACCGAACTTGTTGCTGTTAACTTTCTCATGGGCGAGGGTGTCCTTGCTGCCGAACGCGGCCAGCGACCAACCCTGCGCGGCTTCGATGCTCACGGAATTGACCTTGACAGCGCCATAGCTGTTGTTAATGATCTTCGCGTCGGAAGCGGTCGCAACGGAACCGTCCGTACCAACGGCGATGGGCAACACAGTCGGCACGACTACGGACATTTTAGTAGCCGAGGGATCACCATCAAGGCTTCCGTCTGCGGTGCTGGACAGGGTAACAGACGAAGTGCCAGTGCCGCCGGATGCGTCAACGGTGTTTGCAGCAGAAGCAGAAATGGCGAGAGAAGCGAGCATACAAATTGCGAGAACGAGGGAAATAATCTTCTTGGTGTTTTTCATAGTTAAAATCTCCTTATTTTTGATAATCAGTTTTTGATGGTAATGTTGATGATTGCCCCGGCCGTGCCGATGATTTCGCCACTGACCGGATCAAGGTTGTGGAACATAGCCGTGCATTCGTATGTGCCAGCCGGAAGCTCCACATCAAGGGCAGCACGTTCGATCTTGCTGCCCACGGGGATTGCTTTGGACTGATAAATGACCTCCTGTGTGTCATTGCGGATGAACTCCACCTGCTGTGGGTAAAGATTGATGTCCTCGTTTACGATCATGACATTTCCCTCCGCCGTGCCGTTTTCAAAATATGGTGCGGTGTTCATTGAAATATTGATCATGCCCTCCTCAACTTTCTGATTTAGGCGTTCCGCAATTTCTTCGGGGCTGAGATTATCCCAGCCGCCCTCGACGGCGCTGGAATCGTAAACAATTCCTGATTGGCTGCTTGCAAGCGCCGTATCTGCGGGCTTATGCAGCAGCTTGACCGCGAGGAAAATACCCGCACCGACCAGCAGGACGAGGAAAATAATCGCGTAGACGGTAATGTCCTTCGAGCGCGTTTCACGAGGGACGTCAACGTATTCTTCTTTGGCTTTCATAGAGAAAACTCCTTTGTATATTAGTACCGTCAGGGAGGCACCCTCAGACGGCGCAGCAGCGGTTCCAATGTGGACGCTGCAAGGAATGTGAAATTGGTCATAGGCAGAACGCTGCCAAGTTACAGGTTCCGCTTGATGATCCGTGTGATAATGCCGACGGCAATGCCGTGTTCTTCATCCAGCCGTGTGACCGCAAAGCTGACATCGTCCTTTTTGCCGGGCATTCTGGAATCATAGCAGGTGTGCGCGATGGCGTTGACGCCGTTGTTCAGGCGGATATACACAACACCGCCGCGAAGATCTGTTACCTTGCCGGCGTACTTGCTCTGTACTTGACACTTCTTCAAATTGTCCACGCTGGTTTCGGAAAACGTGCTGCGGATATCTGCCCGGATGGAAAGATGCTCGGCATCCTCACCGCTGATCTCCTGCACGCGGACCAGAACCCGGTCGCCGACACTGTAAAGGTCGCGGACGTCGGACACCCACTGCCAGGAGAGGTCACGGGCAAAGATGGCACATTCAATGCCAAAGGCTTCGACGCGCAGCACTTTCTCCGCGACGGCGATCACGCGCGCCTCAACCAGACGGCCGGGATAGATGTAGGGATTCCCAGATGCGTCTTTGCCGAAGTAGAACGTCTGCCGCTTGCGGAGCATGGCGTCCCGGCGGCTGGCAACGGCGCTGTGTGTGGTCGAGTCAATACCCTTGACGATGAAATCGATCTCCGCGCCGAGCATCGTGCCAAGAATGCGGTTCAGCCGATTCATGTAGTCGGCATATGCTCTGCCGGACGGCATACGTTCCTCCAGCACAAGCATCTCACGGATCGGGATGGCAATGCGGAAGCCACGGAAACTGACTGTCGCCAGCGTTTTGCCGCCGGCTGTCTGCTCAATGCCATCTAACGTGCCGGTCAGGATCCGCCGCGTCCGGTAGGCGTTGCGGATCTCATGCCAGAGTTCGTCGGTGGCTTCGGCTTCGCTTTTGATGCGCGTTCTGGCCGTGATCGTCAGAACTGCGTCATTGCGCGGCACGGATGGAGATTCCGAGGGTGCGGCTTCGCTGAACGGTTCTTCTGCGGGAATGGTCAGCGCCGGTTCTTCCTCCGATGGCAGCGGTTCTGCTTCGTCAGATGGAACAGGCTGCGGATCTTCCTGCACGGGAGCTTCGTTCAATGCCTGAAGAAATTCCGTGTATTCTTCGGACGGCGCATCATCCTCCGGTGCGCCTTCAGCGGGCGGGCTTTCTGTGGGGATGGGCTCCTCCTGCGGCTCGGTGAGCGGCGCATCGGGAGACTCCTGCGGTTCAGTAGAAAGCAGGTCGTCCTGTTCGCCGCTGTCCGGGGCAGGTAATTCCTTTTTTCTGGGCATGGGTCAGTCCTCCTTTTTTGGTTTGGATAAAATGGATTCCTTGCTGGTGGTTATGATCTTCTGCTTTTTTGCAGGAGTATCCTTTTGGGGCGCTGGGGCAGTGCGCGGAACGGGGGTGGCAGGTGTTGGCGACGCTTCGCTTCTCCAGCGCGGGATGTGCGACGCCGCTTTGTCCGGGCGCAGCTTCTTTGCTTCATAGTGCTTGGAGTAGTCAAATTTATCGACCTCCAGAATATTGCGCCCTCGGATAATGACGAGCGCCTTATCCACGTCCAGCCGTAAAACCTCATCCATCGTGAGAAGCCGCCTGCGGCCGACACCGCTCGTTTCGCGGTATTCCGGGGTGTAGTTGGAAATGCGCCATGTACCAAGCTGTTTGGCCTGACTGGTCACGGCGACACTTGCCTCGCCGGAGCGTGAGGAAATGAATTCCGCCGTCAGTGCGTCCGTACAGCCGAGAAACAGCTGCACGTCGCAGTTTCCGAGAATTTCCTGCCATTGGTTGTTGGGATAGCGGTTTTGCAGACCGGCGAGATTCTGGAACACGCAGGACATACTGATGTTCCGGGAACGGATCACGGAGATTTTTCGGCTGAGATCGGGGATAACGCCGCAGGCGCAAAGCTCCTCGCCGAGCACATGAACAGGAACCGGCAGACAGCCGCCCGGACAGTTCTGGTCGGCGTAGCGGACGAGTTTGATAAAAATGAACGACAGAAACAGCGAGGACAGGAAATCGAAGGTACTGTCCTGATCACTCGTGATGCAGTAATAAGCGCACGGCTGCTTGCCCGGCAGCTCCAGATCGATCTCATCATGGCTGGTGATGGCGCGAATATCTGCGTTCTGGAACACCTGCAGCCGGGAGCCGAGACCGATAATGACGCCGCCGCGCACGCTCTCCGACGATTGCCGGAAGATGCTGTACGGTGCTCTGGCCGGATGCCCCAGCGGGAGCGCGTCAAACAGTTCGTTCAGCTCCTTTTCCGAGCAGCTTACAAGCAGCTGATACGCCTCGCCAATGTTCCGACGCTCCGGTGGATAGCTGCGCTCGACAAACAGAACAAGTGCTTTGAGAAGATTCATTTCGGCGCTATCCCAGAAGTGGTCGCCCCGGTCGCTGCCTGTGTTGCGGATGATAACGTCGCAGAAAAGCTGCGCCATCAGCTCCTGCCCGTCGATCTCGGACAGGCAGTTCCACGAATCTGACGACGCAGGCGTGACCAAGTTGAACACGCGGACGGTGTAGCCCTGATCGCGCAGGTACGCGCTGGTTTTCTCGTATAATTCTGACTTCGGATCACAGATGACCAGTGAGCTTTTCCGCGCCGCGCATCGAAGAATCATGTTGACGCAGAATGCGCGCGTCTTTTTCGAGCCGCTTGCGCCGTAGACGGCAAGATTTCCATTGAAGCGCGTTTTCTCCGGGATACAGACCACACGGCCATCCACTTCACCGAGAATGGTGCCGTGGTGCTTGCGCAGGTCCGGTACAAAGTCGAGCACCTGCCCGGCTTCTTTTGGATTGAGAAAACCGGCGGTTCCGTAGGTTCCCTTGTGGGAATATGTCAGGTTTCTGGTCTTGTCATATTGTCCGTCGCCGCCGGCACCCATGTGCATGATCGCCACGACGAGAAGTACGATTGCCGCCAGAAAGATTCCCATGCCGTATAACCCGTATGGGAAACGGAATACAAACCGCAGGCAGACGCCGAACGCGGCGTCCGGCATCGGCGGCGAAGTGCCGCTGTACGGCGTGCCGCCTTCGGCTGTCCATGCCTGATAGTTGTAGATGAACTGCGCAAGATAGCCGCCCGCATAGAAAAGCGCGGCCAGTGCAATAGGCAGAAAACAGGCCAGTGTGATCTTCTGTTTCTTATTGATGGAGCATCATCCTTTCATAAGCGTCAAAGTCGATGCTTGTAATATTGACCTGTGCGCCAAACACCTCCCGCAACGCCTCTGCCTGATAGTCAAAGCAGAGGATGCTGCCAGTCTGGTTCCGCAGCGTCAGCGCACAGCGGAACCGGTGCAGCCTTGGCAGATCGCAGAGATACGAAAACAGGACTGGCGACCCGTCCTGCTCCAGAGCGTCATGTTCGATTGGCATTGCGGGAGACGGCGGCAGGAGGTTTTCGGAAAGAATTTCGTTCAACTGCTCTTGCATATCAGGTTGACATAACTTAATTGTATCGACTTCTCCAAAATGGTCGAGCGTCAGAAAATAGAAATGCGGATAGCTGCCATCCAGAAGGAAATGGTTCTGCGTCATGTCATTCAGGATCGCAGGTATCTGCATAGGAGAACTGCCAAATACAATGCCGCTGATCGTGAACTGTGCATTGCGGCAGAATTCTGTCTGCAAAACAGCTTTTAATCGGATCTCGGCGTTATATGCCCACCGTGGGAAAGTCGCAGCCATGTTGTAAACTGGGGAGATGGCTTCTTCTGTGAACAGCACGCCCGTCATGCGGGAATTGCGGATTTTGGTGCAAAGACTGCCGAGAGATTTGAACTCGCGGGAGGAGTAGTAGACCGGGAATAGAGTGGGATTTGAGCGCCAGCCCTGTATGGGCGGCTTTTTCCACGGCAGTGACGGGATTTGCGCGTTGTGCAGGATCAGAAGCGCCTCGGCCATCCGGTGCAGCCGCAGCCGGCGCTCTGGTTCGGACTTCAGGGAATTTGTCTCGGACGCGCCTGTAAGATAGGGCGCAAGGTCAACCGGGTATTTTTGAAGCAGCAGCCGTTTGGCGCTTGCGGTCAGCCTGAGTCCGCGCAGGCCGTTCTTGGTATACGAACGGAGCAGCCCGTCCTTTTTGAGCTTGCCGATCACGCTTTCGATATAGCTGCAGCCGCCCGGAAAGTGGCCGGAAAAAGCAGCCGGGAACTCGCCGGAGACGGCGATAATTTGCAGCACGAGAAGGGGCAGCGTGCCATCAGTGGGAAGTTGCGTCGGATTCATAAAAGTGACCTCTTTTACCGTATCGGCTCTTAACTTCGGTAATTTCTGCGCTGCCGGTCAAGCGAAAACGCCTGATGTTTCAAGGGAAAACACCATGCGCGGCGGTATCTGAAAAAGAAGGGCGAAAAACGCTTAAAAATCCGACATGGTTTCCAGTGCATTTTGATGCTTTTCCAGCCAGCCTGGAAACATATCTTGATCCATTACAAAAAGCTTTGTGACATCTTCCTCGCCTAACTCCGTGGTGTTATAGACGTTGCACAAAAGCCCATTGTCATCCATCATAAGATAGGCGCAGACAACGTCCAGAATCTGCTTCATTTCCAGATTGTCGTAGTCCCGGATGCGACCGCGTCCGCCAGATACCGCATAGATATGGCAGAAGCAGATGATGCACGACTCAAAATGGGAAAGAGGATGATCTTTAACAAACTGTCCGAGCGCCTGCTCCAGCGGGTCGGTCAGATATTCGGCGCTGCGCTGCTTTTTCTTAGGAAGCAGACCCGGCAGCGTAATTTCCACCAGCCCCGGCTGCGCAGTGATCGTGATGCCGAGGACATTGGCGGCAGAGGTCAGGTATTCATGCTTCTGCACGGTGGTAAAGCCGTAGACCAGATGCCGCATCCGGCAGGCGATCTGCTCTGCGCGGAGCGCTGCGTCGGTGGAGAGCAGCTCATAGTTTTCCGGATAGCGCTGCAAGTCAATCGTGTTCATGGCGCAAAGCGCATTGCTCAGCCGCGAAACCTCCGCCAGCAGCGAGGATATCCGCTTGGATAAAAGCGCACGGTTCATAGATAACCTCCATAGTGTGAAATAGAGCTTCAAAAAAAGAAAATTGATTTTATTTAGAATCTAGGCTATACTGAACTGAGAAAATACGATGCGTGAAAGGAGCGGTTGTTATGGATCAAATACAAAACCGCCGGATTGCTGCTGTCAAGGCAGCCGACGCGATCAATGCGATTGAAGGCGTTCCGGTTTCCGATTATGCAAAGACGCTCTCTGCTTGTTGGGCAAAGGGTGAAATCACAGACCAGCAAATGAAATCTGCGCTGCTTGCTTCCCACAGAAAGCTTGCAGCAATGGTGCGCAGCCGTGTCTGACATTTATTTATACGAGGATGTTCCTGTCCTGAAAAACAAACTGGACATTCGGGATGAGAAAACGCTTGATCTGATCGAGGCGGAGCAGTCCCGCGCCAACATGATGATCTTGTATGAGCGCGGTTTTTCGGATTTTACACCTGCCGGATTGTGCGAGCTCCATCAGTTTCTGTTTGGCGATATTTATGATTGGGCTGGGAAGTATCGGCTTATCAACATTGAAAAGCGGGAGCGTTTGCTGGGTGGGCGCAGCGTCTGGTACAGCAACGATGAAGCGATCCCAGATGATTTGGAGAAAGCATTCACCGCTATTTCAGCAAAACAGTGGGAGCAGTTCTCCAGAGAAGAATTTGTACATGATCTTGCAAGGCTGTTTCCGCGTGTATGGCAGGTACACCCATTCCGTGAAGGCAATACGCGAACGGTGGTTATGATGATGACGCTGTTCGTTGAGCATTACGGCTATTACATGGATCACGAATTGATGGCCGCGAGTGCTGGATATGTGCGCGATTCCTTTGTCATGGCCTCACTGGATCAGATTTCTGAGTATGAGCATCTGGAGCGCATTTTGATGGATGCGGTCTGCACCGAGCCGATCATCTATGACGAACAGACTCTTGATTCTGGCGGACAATCGGAAAGAACGGAAAAATATCAGAAGTACCAAAAAGAAAAATACGAGCCACAACCCCATCAAAAGCGGGAAGAAAATTGATGTAGTTTATTTACTGGACGGATGCAGACTTTGCATCCGTCCTTTTACACACATTCCTGAAGGTATTGAATATTGCCATAACTATCCAACAGGCAGTATGCACGCATGTTTGGGATGGCAAGCAGATCAGCCTGCGCAGCGTCTTCCAGAATGACCAGCCGCACGGGTGGTTCCTGCTCCGGACGAGCAAGTAGCAGGTTCAAAATGGCTTCTTTGCCCGGTTCGGCGTAGAGAATTTCATAGACCTCGCCGCCGGCAAGGAAGATGATCTTCACGGGATATTCTCCCGCAGCATGGTACTCGACCTGCTCCATAAAGTCTGCCAGGACGGTCACCGCTGCTTCCAAACCACGGTCGCGGTCTTTCGGCAGCTCCGGTGTCAGGGAATAGAAGCCGTCCACAAGGAACAAGCGTTTTTGCTTGCAGAGATAGGACAAAAGGTTTTTGAGCTGTTCATCTTTCTGTGGGTACAAACCTAAAATCTGTTTCTGTGTCAAGACACCATAGGTCGAAATTTCCCGCAGGATGCCGCTGGCTTCGTGCGAATAAATCTGTGCGCGGGTTTTCATAGAAGTCACCTCTAATTTTTGTGCGTATAACTGCCGCACAGAATACGCACAAGCAGTAGTCACCAGATTTGAGGATAGCCGTTATACGCATAAAGAATGTATTGTGTACGTTTTAGCTTGTTTTTCCGTTCCGTTTCAGCAGCTCCTGAAGCTCCCTGCGGTCGGTGGTGATGAGTTCCTTTTCCAGTTCGCTGCATTTAATCTCAACGGCGACATTATTATTGTTCGTGCTGATAAGGGCGCTGCCGCGCTCAAAATGCGTGATCTCCATCAGCTCTGCTTCAGAAAGATGCAGAATGGAGCCGACGCGCTGGGCTTCTTCATCCTCCAGATTCAAGATCACCTTGGTCTTGGAGTTGTTGATGATGCCCTTGCCGTATTTGCCGTCCTCCAGTGCAAAGAAGTCATTGAGATCCTGCGTTGCACAGACGGCCGAGCCGCCGTAGCCGCGGATGATCTTGAAGATCTCCAGCACAAACTCCGCTGCCAGACGGTTGCTGCTGGCGCCGATGAGCTGCCAGCACTCGTCAATGAAGATGGCCTTTTCCTCAGTGCGGTTCTCCTTCGCCTTATCCCACACAAAGTCCAACGCCATAAACATGCCGACGGTCAGAAGGTCGCCGGTCAGTTCCGAAATATCCAGAACAATATACTTGTTGTCGAGAGACACGTTCGTCTGCTGGTTGAACGTCTTGGCAGAGCCGCTGACGAGCCGGTTCAGGATGTTTGCCAGCCGCAGCGTGGAGGAAGATTCCTTGAGTACCGCATACAGATCGCCCAGAATCGGCATTTCGCGGTACCGCTCCGGGTGCTTGGGGTCGCGGAGCGTGTCATTGTCGTGTGAAATGCCTTTCTTTGCGTAGGTGCGGATCATGGCTTCATCGAGTAGCTGCCGCTCCTCGTGATTCATGTCGGGGATCAGCAGGCTGAAAAAGATGTGCAGCCGCTGGATCTTGGCGGCCAGCATGGAGTGCTCCACGGTGCTGCCGTCAAGCTGTTCATCGACCGAGCGGTCTGTCTGCCGGATCTCCATGACGTTGATGCAGTTGGGGGATGCAGGCGAGATCTGAATGAACGCGCCGCCGATGTTGGAGCAGGCGCGGTGAAATTCGTGCCCTTTGAGCGGCGCGACGATGAACACCTGAATGCCCTTGCGCCGCATCCGCAGCGCCATGAGCTGCATGGTAAAGGTCTTGCCGCTGCCGCTCGTGCCGAGAATGGCAATGTTGGCGTTTTTGTAGATACGCGAATCAAAGATGTCCACGATGATGAGAGAATTGTTATGCTTGTTGACGCCGAGCAGGATGCCGTTGTCATCACACAGCTCATACGCCGTGAACGGGTAGCAGCTTGCCGCGCCCAATGTCAGCACGTTCCGCTTGCTGCGTTCAAAGAGCGATTTATCCAGCTTCACGAGCGGAAAAGACGAGCGGAGCGCCTGTTCCTGACAGAAATTGCAGCTCTGCACATTCATATCCTGCGAAATGAGCAGCTTCTTCATTTCAGCGCACTTCCAGTCCAGATCGTCCGGATTGTCTGCGGTCACGGTGATGAGCAGATTCAGATAATAAAAATCCTCATGGTTGCTCAGACCATCCTTCAGGAAATAGCCGCTTCGGATGGCGCTGTCGAGATCGTCAAAGTCCGTGTTGGTGTCGCTCGTTTCCTTGATCTTGCTGCGGTTGATGCGAAGCTGCTGGCCGAGCTTGCGGATCATACGATCCTTTGGCTGGCGTGTCAGAAATACGTCGAGGTCAATGCCGTCCCCGGCGTTGACCAGCAGACTCAGCCAGCCCGCGGGAACCTCGGACTTATACCCGTCCGACGGCACCAGCAGATACGCATAGTACGTTCCGTCAATGTAGAGATAGCTGCCATGCGTGAAATCCAGCTGCGAAGGCGCAAAAAAATCACCGACGGGAATTTCGTCGATGGAGCAGCCTGCCTTTATGTAGTTGGATGTGATATGGGAGATGCGCTGCAAAAACGGAATATCCGTGCTTTCTCTGCGGCAGAGAAATGTATAGAGCATTTCGGCGGCAGCTTCGTCCTCATTCTCATGCTGGACGACGCTGTTGCCGCATTGCCGGAGATAATTTGCCGCCGTCCGCGCCGCTGTTTGCAGTGACGAAATGGCATCCGCTTCTTCACGGTCTTTCTTCGCGCCGGGGAGTGGCTCATACTCCATGATGAGAAAAAATCTTCGCGCAATGGCTTCTCTGGAGCCGAGCTTTTTGAGCAGCTTCAGATAGTCCTCCTGCTGCATCCGGCAGCTTTCGTTCGTCTCCTGCGCCATCTCCCGGCGCACGGTTTCAATGTGCCGGTTCATATCCGCACGCTTGGTGACGACCTTGATCTGCAGCTTCACGGGCGCGATTTTGAGATAGCTGATAAACGAATACACGATATTCCGCTGCTCTCTTGCGCTGCGGAGCAGGAAGTTGATCGGCACAATTTCTAAGATTTTAATAAAACGGTGGTCGGTCGTATAGACGATGCCGTTTTCGATCTTCTGAATCGGCACATACGTCGCAAGCGGATTGCCGGGGCGCTCCGCCTGCTTCTTCTGCCGGTAAGCGGTGTCCAGCATCAAGCGGCGCGTGTCCTTTGCAAAACGGATGCGGCTGCTGTCCTTTTTATAGGCGGCGGGCTGCACGGCGGTGCTGGGGCCGGACTTTTTATCCCACGTCGGGAGGATCGCCTGCTTCCGGCTGCTCTTACCGCCGCTTTTGCTTAGACTTCTGCGGTTGCGCAGGAAACGAAAAAACAGAATGATATAGGAGGAAAGCGGCATCCCCGCGATCCCGATGAGCGCCAGAAGCGCCAGCGGCAGCGAGGTCAGGCAGAGTAGGATGATCCGGATGGTCAGCGTCAGCGAGAGCGTCAGGATCGGAAGCCCGGTGCCGGCGGCAAGAATGACCGCCTCGACCACATTTCGCGCCTTGAATAAGCCGCCGAAGAACGAACCGCCCTCAATAAAGTTTGGCGGGATCACATAGCTGTCCCGCTGTTCCTGACTCATAGGTTCTCACATCCGATCTTTTCTTTGCGGTGGATTCGGCAGCTTCTGCACGATCTTTTCGTGATAGGCGATCTTGCCGTCCTCCGTCTGATAGGGCTTTCGTTCTACGGTGTCCGCTGCGTACTGCTTATACCATGCGGCGTCGTCCGCGGAGAAGACCTTGCTGTAATCGCCCTTCGGTTGAGCGTACTGGTCGGCATGGTACATACAGAAATCAATGCCGCCCGGATGCTCCGGCGTGAACTCACGCCCCGTGATGCGGCCTCCGCCGATCTCCACGTCCTGATAGTGCGGAATGTTGGTTGCGTGTTCTCCCAACGCGGTGAAGCCCATATAGGACGTCAAAGAACGTGTCGCGGTCTCGCCGGTGATGGAGCCGGTCGTGCGGTAATCACCCTTGGCAACCGTGCCGATCACGTCGTTGGCAAACGCGCCGCCCTGATAGAGCGATTTCGCGAAAAGCGTTCCGCCGAAACTGCGAAACTGCGTCGGTGCAGACGGGATCGGCGCAGGCCGGGCGGCAGGCGCTTCACTGGCTGGGGCAGAAGCGGGCGCTGCCGACGGCGTTCTGCTATGCAGAAATCTGCCGGGGCGCTCCTGCGCCTGAACAGTCCGCTCTGCAATGGTGGTTTTGGAAAGTCCATTGCGGACGGAGAAAAACTGTTTGTCGGATTGCGCAGTATGCTGCCGGGACTGCGATTCCACCTGCCCGAACGTGGCAGCCTGTGTATCCTGCTGAATGTGCTGCGCCTGCTCACGCTGCGTGATTCCAGACTGTTCCGTGTGGAAACCATCCATCGTATCATGCTGTGCATGGTGGCTTTCCTCGGACTGCACCTCGCGCTGGGTAACACCGATCTGCTCCTGCTGCAAGGCAGACTGCATGACCTGCGACTGTTCCGTTCTGGCTTCTTCACTGCTTGCATCAAATTCATCCGACTGCACCACAGAGCCGGCAAATTCGCTGTTCTCTGACTGGAACGCCAGATGCGATGCCTGCTGATCCTCCGTATGCAGCGCCGCGTGGAACTGCTGTTCTTGCGCAGTCTGTGTATTCTGATGCAACTGGCTGGCATCCATAGAATGCTGGGATTCGTGGAGCGCTTGTTGGGACTTTTCACGCTGTTCCGAGTTTACGGCGCGGGAAGAAACCGTCTGCTGATTCTGGTCAAGCTGGCTGGTGTTCTGCCGCTGCTGCTCGGAAGCAGACCGCGAACCAGAATGGGTATCGCTGCTCGCGTGCGTCCGGCTGACAGTTGCCTCCGCCTGCTGCGGCTGGGCGATGTTCTTCTCAGCAGTTGCTGTACGCACCGCATCGCTTGCGATTTTGCGGCTTGCCATTCCGACCAGACCGCCGCTGAAAAAGCCTGCCGCAGCCGCACTTCCGCCGCCGGGTTTTCCGGACGCAGGCGCAGAACCGTGACGGCTGCGGCTTCCCAATGCGCTGCCGATCGCGCTGGTCGCGGTGTTGATGGCGCGCATGGCAATCATTGCCTCAGAGAGCATGGAGCCGCCGGTATGCCCGACGTTCAGCCCAAGGCTGGACAGGAAACTGTCGATCTTCTGTGACACCTTTAAGAACGCAATGGCGCACAGGAACCAAACCAGCACGTTGCCAGAAACAGCTTCCTTCCCGGAAGCGCTGACTGCGGATTCTACGTCACTTTCCGAAATGGCGAACGCACTGGTTGACATAACTAAAACAAGAGTGAGCATCAGCAGACAGTTCAAAAAGAATCGTTTTCTCATGGATACTCCTTATAGGGACAAAGGATTTGCGATAAACGTGCCGACCATGCTGGTAAACAGCCGCAGGCACCATGCGTTCATGAGCAGCAGAAACACCTGCCCGCCCAACATCCGGCACCATGCCTTGAAGATGTTTGCTGTGGACTGAGAGCCGCCCATCGAGAATGCGACCGGCGCGGTATAAACAAGAACGCCGAGCAGGATATACCGCTCGGCGGCTTCAAAGAGCAGCTTCAGATAGTTCCACGCCAGCAGCACAACGATGATGAGCACGATCAGCGTGACCGCTCCGTTTGCGCAGGCGCCGATGATGACCAGCATGACGGAATTGAAATCCGCAAAGCTGAGCGGCGGCAGCTCGGATGATAAAATCCAGTCATACGGCGTGCCGCCGATCTTCAGGACGATCTCGACAATGCTTTTCGCGCAGTAGGTGAGTGTGATGAAGATGATCGCGCGAAAGGTCAGCTTGACCGGGTGTTCCGCTTCAAAGCCGACGCCCAGCCAGTAGTTTTTGAACAGGTTCCAGACCCACATCAAGAGAATCAGCCCGATGCCGATGGCGGTGAAAATATCATACATCGTCTCGGCTGCCGGGAAGTAGCGCAGAAACGTGTCCATCCCGCAGCCGAGCGCACCGAGTACCGACGTGTTGATGAGGTCCAGACCGTGCATGATCTGTTCGGAGATCCATTCGACAACGCCGTCAAGAATCCCCATTTATGCTGTCCATTGACCGCCGGAGAAGAACGGCGTGACGTAGGCCATAATAAAGCCGAGACCGTTCAGAATCGCCCAGGTGATTGCAATACGTTTGAGCCATGCGCGCGATTCCTCGACCGTCCGGCCGCTGCGGGAGAAATTCATCATCAAAAGCGCAACGGACGCGGTGACAATGGCGGCGATGGTGGAGATGAGAAGAATTTGCTGGTAGACGTCCTTCATGATCTCCGTCGCCTTTTCCCAGATCGTCGTGGCCGAAGCCGGCTGGATCAGAAGCGGCGAGATGCTGACGCCGAGCCAGGCGGCGTAGAGCCAGCGCCCCGGATTTTTCCTCGGCGGCGGAAGCTGCGGCAGGTTGTTGGTTGTGTTCAAAGATGCTCCTCCTTTTCTTTTCCCGATGCAAAAAGCAGACGCCCAGTACAGGCGTCTGCTCGCAACAAGGTTCAGTTTTATATGCTTTTGAGCATCTTTAGTATATCATATCCGGATTTGCGCCGAAAGAGCAAAAGCGTGCCAATGTTGTGACAATTCAGAGACACACTCTGATTGTATATAATGCCATGGGGTTTGACAAAGTGAATATAAAAATCAATTAGGTATATTGAAATAGCAATATTGCACATAAGCACAAATGAATATATAATGAAATTTAGAGCAATTATCTAAAGCTGATAAATATTACAAAATGAGGTGGTTATATGACACGCCCAGATCAATCCTTCTACTTGGCGCATTTCACAAAAAATGGGAAGAAATTTGCTCCATCAATGGATCCTCACACTGACATTGATGAAATGTCTGCATTTGAGCGCTTGATTAGTATATTGAAATGCAAGAAAATTCAAGCACATAAACTGCCATGGACAAACCGAAGCGCAGTATGCTTCACAGAATGTCCATGGGGAAGCCTTTTAAGACATGCAAAATCTTATAGTCCATATGGAATTGGCTTTACCAAAAAGTTGGTATATTCAAGAAATGGAAATCCGGTGATTTACGCGAATCCTAGAATGTTTCAAAGCGAAAAATGGGACGAGAGTGTTTTTCCTTTTGTAACTCCGTTTGTACCATCGTATGCGGCCAACTCTGTTAAAGATCAAAAACCGTTCAATGGAAAACCAGTGGATTACACCCACGAGAGAGAGTGGCGTGTTGCGAAAGACTTCCCCTTTCAGTATAGTTATATATCATTTGTGGTTTTAAAATCTTATATTGAGATGAATCAAATCCCAACGGACATTGTTAAAGAAATTGGAATAGAACGTTTCATATTTATGGATACATATCGTCAAATTGAAGAATTATGGCCTACGCATCTTATGGATTAGTGGCTTTTGCCAAATGCTACATTGGCAGTAGCTTTTTGTGGATTTACACACGAATAATTGTATATGAGTATTGGCTTATGTGAAAGTGCCATTATGCTGGGGCAACTCACCATATATTGGTTGTAAACGCACTTTGAACATTTGACCGCTGGATTCTGAGACTGTTCATAAATTGTGGAATGCAGTGCAGGCGATTACTATTGAAAACGCATAGACTTGTAGTACATAGAGCGGTGCTATCGAAATCATATTCACCGTGCCCTGCGACAGGGAAGACTACAGGTATAATGATGTGCAAAATCTTTGAGCGATGAAAAGTGAGGGCATTTCGTAAAAGGATATGCCCTCATTTTTGCCGTTACGAGCACTATATCAGTGCTACACTTTGAAAAAGCAACTTATTTTATTTTGTATTGATGTAGGATAATATCAAAACAGCGAGAGCTATACTTCTAAGCTGCCTAAATAGTAATCGCCTCATATACAGTTGAAAATGTCAAGCACTTTTGGCAGAGCCAGTGGTTACGTTCATCTGTGTCCTCTATACCGGGAAGTCCGTCCTGCAGCAAGCTTGATACAGTTCTTTTGGCATTTGTGACTGCCGTGGGATAGGCACGGGCGATTTTAGCGGTTATAGCAGAGTCGCCCTTTTTATACAGCGGTTCCTTGGAGAACAGCCGATTTATAACACGAGCTTTGTCGGCAACAGTCTGAATGGGCGGGGCATACATCTCATAATGCAGCATGAGCCAGTATTCAATACAACCAGTTGTCATCAGCAAGCGAACCTTAATATTGGGATCCTTACGCAAGGATCGTAAGCGGTTGATAATTTCCAGTCTGGATTCCCATGCACCAATGTCTTTGGTTTCTACATCAAAGAAAAAACAGACTTCGTCTGTGACTTCTGCATAGTCCCGATATTTTGCGTCCTTCTTGTATTTGCTGTCTGCAACATCAAAAAGGCCGGTGGCTTTTGGGCGATGGATCGATGCAACGTCCTTGAATTCTTTTCTGAGAAAGTCGGTGTAAGCCTGTTCGCTTTCGCCCTCACAAAAAACGACAATATATGGCCTTGTCTGATGAGGTGAACGATGTCAAACTGTTGGCGTTGGCATCTGAACGCATGGTGAAGGCGGATCCTGCGATGTTTGTACCGGCGGAACATCTCTACGCAGAACTCGGTATCACTCAAGATGATTTGGATGCAGTTGATGAGGTAGACATTGAATGAGTTGGAAAATGGTATATCTGCTCAAAGACGCAGATAATTAAAAAATAGCATCTCACGCATAGGAATGCGAGGGATGCTGTTTCTATATATGTATGCCTACAAAGATTCGACCGCAAAGTGTAAAATAGTATAAAAAGGGAGTTGCAAAATGTAGAAATATGCTATAATAAAATAAAGTTCTGTAAGGAGTGTAGTGACTATGAGAATTCCTGAGTTTCTAAATCGAGATGATTATCTTCAGAATCCAATTTTGCGGCGTTTTCTTAAAGATCACCGCATATCCTTTGTTGAGAACCGTGCAGACTATATTCGTGAAATCGAAGCATATTCAGAAAGAGATGAGCGTTCTGCTGCAGAAGTTCGTGACTGGCTACTCCATGTGATTAAAGAAGGAAGTAAAGAAATTTGCTATAAAAAAGTCCGCAGTATTAACGAATGGCATCGCGATCCTGTTCTGCTAGAAGCAAAAATTCAGGAGCTATATCCGGATTGCCCAAGGGAAACCATCCTTACATACACAAACACTGCTGAGTGTAAGCTGATAGATTATACGCTTATCACGAATGAAGAAAACATGATTACCAAGATTGAACTCACGTTTTCCAAATTGTTTTTGTATGGTGAGAGCGGGAAGCTTGGCAATGCCACGGTATTTCCGGTTTTTATTGAGGTATATCTTGATAGTGGCTTTATTGTGAGCAGAGCAAAAGCAAAATCGACGTTATATGAGTATAGTGATACCAATGAATTTTTAACTAATGAGTATAGAGTGGATACAATGAGATACGCCATGTCTATTGTTGACCAAGTTTGTGCTTTGCTTGGATTTGAGACGGCAGCAGATCCGAGAGCGGCGAAGAGTGAAATTGAGCGAGCGCTCTATGGAATTTACAATAAGTACTCATTTACACCCGAGAATGTGGCGAATCAAGTTGGGACGCAAGAGGTTACAATAAATGAATTTGTAAATCAGGTTTTTGAAAATCTACAACTAGACCCCAGAAATAAAGAAGCAGCAATTTTGGACGCAAGAATCCTTGTAGAGAAGTTCATCTCCATAAATGGTAATAATGAAAGACTATTTAAGGAAGATCGTCCTGCTTATTTAATAAAAGTGAGTACAGATGATGAACTAGATCAAACTAAGATTGATACGACATCTAATAAATTGATTCCGTTGCAATGTACGGAAGCATTCTTTGACGGGAAAAAGACAGTGGTAAAAAGCAGACAATGTAAACGATTGGATTTAATATTCAAGCGAAACAATGAAACATATTTTTCAAGCAACCCGTTAGTAGTTCAGCTTGGCACATATAAGGGGCATGGTTATATTAAAACTATGCAGTATGCGGAGGAGGCTGATATACAAAATGTTTTACGAGCAATTTTCGAAAATTACTAATTTACTGAATCCGGAATTTGTCGAGCGATTTGACTGTTGGCTTGCAACTTTGCCTAGTAATAACCAGAAAAACATAACGGCATCTTCTGTAGCCGCTCGCTTAGGAGTTTCCTATACTCAAGCCGAAGAAATTCTAAAATACGCGGAACGTCAAAAAATACTTGAAAAAGAATTTCTAGTTAAATGCCCTGATTGTGATTCTTTTTTGGACATTGTAAAACCTAGTCAACTTAATGATGTAATAGCGCATCCTGCTTTTTGTGTAGAATGTGAAGAGGAAAAGCATATTACTACAGATGACATCTATGTTGCGTACAATCTGATTATGAAACCTAACGCAACAGAGGCAGAGATTTCAAAAGCAATAGAAAGAAAATTAAATTGTGAAGGTAGTAATGCCGTAAATTTTACAACAGCTGATTCACTGTCAAATGATCTGGACTCCTTATATGAGGCTTTCTATAATCCAAGTGAGTCAGCATATAGAAAGTTCGTCGAATTGCGGGACAAACTTGACTGGGATTATGGAAAGAATAGAACTGAAAAGGGAAAGGCTCTCGAAAAATTGATTTTGGGGATTTTTGGTGAAATCAAGCATACGAAGGCTACGAATGACGTGAAAACGCAAACAAATCAGTTCGATTGCACGGTGCTATGCGGTGTAAAAACTGTGTTTCCCTCAATCTTAAATTTATTAACACCATACTTTATTGTGGAATGTAAGAATGAAAAAAAGAAGCCCGACAATACTTATACAAATAAAATTGAAAGTATTTTAGACACCAATGCTGCACAGCTTGGAATAGTATTTGGAAGGAAAGACGCAACAAAGCCTTGCTTTACAATTTCAAGAGAGCACTACCTAACTAAGAAAAATGGTTCAAAACAGCAAATAATCATTACTTGTTGCGATAACGACCTGGAGTACATTATTGATAAGCAAGTAAACCTTTTGGAATATCTGGAGTTCAAAGTGTTTCAAATTACAACGAACAGTCCAAAGGCAACATATGAAATGTTTTGCACTGAACTTCGACAAAAACATGCAACGTAAGAATAATGACCCACTGCACAATGAGTACAGTGGGTCATTAGAATACTTGTCGTGACAGGAGGAAAAGAGATGCGCTTGCCGGAGAAACTGATGGGGTATGTTGAATACGAAGGTGTGAACTATCCATTCAACTTTGACAAGGTTTCTTTTATGATAACGTTATTTCCACCAAGCATTGAACACCATAGGCAGACAAACTCTTTAGCGGAATATTTGGCGGATGTTTCAAGGTACGATAAAAAGCACGAGTGGGTTCAACAAAAGAAGATTTTTGGAAAGACGTCGGAAAACTATCATATTGTTTTCACCGTTGCGGATGCGAAGCGTAATTATAACGGCTTTTTCAGCTTTTTTGTTATTTGGTATTGCTGTTATGTTGGCGAGACCTCTCTAGAGAATATAAATGGAATGAAGATTGCGTCGCCAGAAGTGGGCTACTTTTATTCGTCGCGCAACGCATTAGAACAATCAGCGGAGATAGATGAGGATACAGGAAACCTAAAAGAACTGTCAGTGGCTGCAAAAAAGGCAGCGATCGAATCTGGGGGTACATACAAAATTGCGCCAGATGTAGATGCGAAAATCGAGTTTGCGTCTTACGCCGTTATGCATTTTTCGCAGGGAGAACCACCAATTGACGCAAAGAGCGTAATGGTGACATCTTTTTCCCGACCAATCGGAATTGATGCGCTGATTCCAGCGGTCATTTATGCAAAATGCTTTCTTAAATATATTACATATAGGACAAATGTTAAAATAGGCAATGTTGAGATTTTTAGCGTCAATAGCGCAAAGAAAAGGGAGCAATGCGGGTATCTTGTTTTTGAAGAAGACTATCAGGCAGAGATTAGTAAAAAGGCGTATGAGAGAGTTATCGATTTTACAATTTTAGAGGGTAAGGCTGCAGAAATATTTACGGCGATTAAAAATAGAGAATTTGACTTTCAATATATGTGCGAATCCATAGCTGCTACAGGAAATTACTCCTCAAGCAGAGCAATTATGATACTGGCGGAGTTTGAGAGGGAATACCTCAACATATTCGGGCAGGATTATAAGCGGTCACAGGAATATCAAATAACGAAAAGAAACCTGTTGGATACAATGCAGACCTTTATAGAGCAGCGACAAGGGCGGGCGCGAAAATATGCCAGACAGTTTTACCATGCAATAGAATCACACGATGTCGGCTTTGGCGAAAGGCTCAGAAATGCGATGGTTGAATGTCAAGTTATCATGGAGCCATTTATAAAAAGCAAGTACGCTGGCGCATTAGATGTGACTATTGAGGAGATCTGTGACCGTATGAATACTGTGCGAAATGGCATTGCACACAGCCGATTGGATTTGAATTTAGAGGCGGTTCATTTGAGCGACCTGAAGATTATCGAAGAACTGCTGTATGCAATGCGGCTTCAACATTTACGGGTTGATACAAAGTCAATTCAAATTGGAATTAAGAGACTATTTGGAGAACGAATCTCTATTGAGTAGATGGAGTAATCAGAAAGGCACAGGGTGGATAGACCATCTCTAATCCACCCTGTAAAGCACCTTACTGCAAAAACTCCCGCACGATCTCCGCACTATCCTGAGCGGTATATCCCCACAACACCGAGCTGAGTACCTCGACGGCCTCTTTGCGTTTTCGGTAATATGTCCGGGTGCTGATGTCGCGGATGTGCGGGCGGAGTTGGTCGATGATCTCCTCGACGTTCTGAAGCTCCTGCGGGGAGAGGTAGGCATAATAGAGCAGCCAGTAAAATTCCTCGCCGTTCTTGTGCTTGGCGCGCATGAGGTCCACGGCGCTGTCCACAAGGCAGAGCATTTTATGGCTCTGCTCGATACACTTCGCCTGATGTTCCAGCTCCGTGCCGGAGAGATCCGCGCCGGCCAGATAGACGGATTCCAGAAAATCCTCAATCGTCTTGCCATAGTCGATCTGGAACCGATTCCGAACCTGCCGCACGGAAACCTCCAGACTCCATACCACGTCACGGTACTTCCGCAGCAGTGTCCAGGTATCGTGATAGTGCGGATCTTCGGTCACGTCTGCCGTGGGCAGCTTATTCTTCGCCATTGTCGGTTGCTCCTTTCTGACGGATAGTAAGTTCAAAATACCGTGTCTGCGTGCTGCCGCAGGAGAGCATCAACCCCAGCCGAAGATCCTCTGTTTCGTGTTCCCATAAGACTCCGACGCAATCGGATAAGGGATATAACCTATACTGGAACCGAGGGCAGGTTGTACAGCAAACGCCCTGTGTTTTCAAGAGTTTCAGGACTTCGGTAATCAGAATCTCCGTGTGCGATTTTGAAACGCTGATCGAGCAATCTGATGCGCAGCCCGGCTGAGCCATATCCTGCGCGCAGTCCTGTACGCGGATGCAGAGATTCAGCGCCATCGCAACTTCTTCTTTGTCTACCATGACATCGGAAATCTGAAACATGGTGGACAGATAGTTCTGCAAATAGATCGCCGTTCCGCTGCGGCCGGGGAATGAAAATGTCTTGATGTATTCCAGCTGTGCGAATTTGCTGAGGATACGCCCAGCCGTCGCCTTGGACACGCCCCAGCGCTTGCCAAGTTCGGCATAGGAAACGAGCGGGCTGCCGGTGCCGTTTCGCAGATAGACTACAGGACCGGCTTCAGAACCGGCAACTTGATGGTCATTGTAGATCGCGTTCATCCAGAGATCGAGCAGAGCGTCCATTTCGGAGCATTTTCCAAGACTGAGCAGCCGGGACGCCGCGCTCATGGGCAGAAAGAAAAAGCCTGAATCCTTCTGGCACGGGCAGCTATAATCCAGCACGGTGTTATAGCGCGGCCAGTCGAGAATGCTGTACTGTACAAGCTGTCCGCGACCGAGCAGGTCGTATTCGATGAAGTGGTGTCGCTGGAGCAAATCAAGCTGCCGAAGAAGTTGACGGTTTGTGCGCGCACGGAACCACGTCCGCAGTTCCCGCAGCGGGCAGATCCATTGACCGGGATGCACGATGTAACTGATGCCGTCGTAGCGCTGATAGGACGTGCGGAAGTTCGCGTAACAGCAGAGCACCGCATAATGAAAAAGACCGGAGCACCCGTTTGTACGGATGCTCCGGTCTGCGATCAGGCTCTGTATGAATTGCCGGTAGATGCGGCATTTGGGGTAGTCTACGATTTGCTTGATTTCAAGTTTATATTCAGTCATGGGGTTCATCCTTTCTTGTCGTGGCGCTTTCCGCAGCAACGTGAAAGCGTGTACAGTTACAGTGTCCGTATGGGTTGGAATGGCGCAGCTGATAGCTGCTGATATGGACGATCCTGCCGCAGTTTCGGCAAAGGCATCGCCAGTATACTTCGTTTGATTTTCGATTGCCCTTGGACGCGCGGTCAATCACTTTGAGATAGCCAAATTCTCGACCAGTCAGATCGTATTTCAAGACTTGGCATTTGCAGCCGCAGGATGTCGTTTTGGAGCGGCGCAGACTTTCGGAGAGAACAGAAACAACGTTCCCGCAGCCGCATTGGCATACCCAACGAGCTTTGCCGCTTTGTGCAGAACAATCCTGATAAAGAACCCGAAGATCTCCAAAGGTCATATCAGTCAGATCAATCAGTTCGGGTGATTTTTGATGCCGCAGACAACCGCAGGACTTGACACCGTTCTGCTTCGTAAGACTGGTGGAGGATTTCACGATACTTTTCCCGCAGCGGCATTCGCACAGCCACATCGGGCGACCGGGTTTCACATCCTCTACGCGCCTTAGCACTTTCAGCAAGCCAAAGGTTCGCCCGGTCAGGTCATTTGCTTTGCTCATAGATACCTCCTGAGTGTGGATTTGAATGATTATTAGGTGGATTCAATTTGGATTTGACATGCGCGGATATCCGATTACTCCCAGAGAAGTTCGGAGATTTGCAGCAGTAAATTTGAAGCTGCGGCAGGCAGTTGACACACTTTTGACACAAAACCGTTGAAACGCCTGCATTTATACGAAATCATACGCTACAAATGTGGTTTGAAAGTTTTCGAAACAGCGCAATATTGCACAATATGCAGAACATTTTAATGGTATAAGATAGCTCCGTTTTAATCCCGACGATGAAGCCTCAGAGCTGAAAAAGGTCAGGAATATCAATGGCTTCCGGCTTTATAGCAAGCGAAAAACAAGAAATTTACGACACATTTACGACAAAACAAAGAACCTGATACAAAACGAGACCGGCACATTATAAGTGCCGGTTTTGCTTATTCAGGAAAGGCAAAACTTTAGCAATTCGATGAACTTATCATGAGTTAAGCGAAAATGCTGATAAAAGAGTGGCAAACATGTATGAAACCTCCGTTTACAAAAGGTGAACACGCATAAGGACAACAACAAATAACCGCTTAGAAGCAAGCGACGGCCTTCCGAAAAACGAAAGGCCGTCATTGACTCTTTAGTGGGAAATGCAGTTGACTTCTATTGTAATAACACTACGAAACCGCCGCGCATCAGGCTAGTTCTGATGTACGACGGTTTTCTGTTTTGCTGTCAGTCCAACTGAATTTTCCCATGTTCTTTCTCATACTCCGCGATAAATTTCAGCATTAACTGAATAATCTGCGCATTGGCTGAGCGCCCTTCAAACCCACAGACGTAGCGGAACTTTGCCAGAATATCACCGTCTACACGCAGACCAAAGTGCTTTTCGTTCGTTTTATCCATTTTACCATCTCCAATTAAAGTTATTATGGACTCATAATAACTTTCCACTTGTCAAAAAACCAAAATAGAGTTATTATAGAGTTGAAATAACTCCGAAATTCTTAGGGAGGTGAACATAGAAAGATATTTTTAGACAGCATGGTTAACAACTGACTTACAATCTATCGTATCCGAAATAGATTGGAGGTCTGAAAATGGAATATGGGTATGCACGTGTTTCGACGAAAGAACAGAACGAGGAGCGTCAGCTGATTGCGCTGACTGCGTTTGGAATTACGGCACATGCGATTTTTGTGGATAAGCAGTCCGGGAAAGATTTCGAGCGGACACAGTATCGGCAACTGATGCGCAAACTAAAAGACGGCGATACGCTTGTTGTCAAGAGCATCGACCGTCTTGGGCGAAATTATGAGGAAATTCTAGAGCAGTGGCGCGTCATTACAAAAGAAAAGCACGCGGCAATCGTGGTGCTGGATATGCCATTGCTGGACACGCGGCAAAATCGAGATTTGACCGGCATGCTAATTGCGGATATCGTCTTGCAGCTTCTCTCTTATGTCGCGCAGAAGGAGCGTGAGTTCATCCGGCAGCGGCAAGCGGAGGGCATCGCGGCAGCGAAGGCACGGGGCGTGCGTTTTGGACGGCAGCCGATGCAGCGACCGGAAAACTTCTTGTCATTGCAACAGCGATGGGAACGCGGTGAAATCTCCGCAAGACAGGCTGCGGAGCAATTAAAAATCACCCACAGGACATTTCTTCTGTGGGTGAAAGAAAAATCGGATACATAAGTACAGTTTGTTAACCAGTTGAGTTCAATACAAAAGTACAGTGATTTAAGTACCTATATACTAACATTCTCGCCCAAATAATTCAAGATGTTTTTGATGTTTTTCGGATAGAAAAGTGTACTTTTTTATCAACAATTCAGCACCTGTTGATATGTTACGGCCCCTCACGTTAACATATATTTTGACAACACACTTGGTGATTCATTAAAAGGAGGAGGCGAGATTATGGTCGGTTTTGTCGTTGGAGCATGGGCGGCTTTTCTTGGTGCCATCTATGGTGGTGCAGTTGCACTGAGCAAGGCTTGGCGGTAATTTCACTTCACAGCAGGAAGACTCGAGGGGGAGTCTTCCTGTAGTTTCTTCAACACTCCAATAGGAGGCAACATGATAGAACTTCAAGAGGTAACAAAGAATTTCGGAGATGTAGCGGCAATTAGAGGATTATCTTGCACATTTCCAGAAAACAGAGTAGTCGGAATCATCGGAGCAAATGGTTCAGGCAAGACCACCATGATGCGTCTGATTTCCTCAATTATGCGGCCGACATCTGGTAAAATATTGGTAAATCAAATAGATACCGCTGTCCAGCCACATGAAATTAAAAAAGAAATTGGTTTTATGCTTGGCGGCGACACGGCGCTTTTTCCGCGATTGACAGCTAAAGAGAATATTATATTCTGGGCACGGCTTCAGGGCATGAATCGTAAAGAAGCCGCGGAACGAACTGAGCAACTGAAATATGCGCTGCACATGGAAGATTTTTTTGATAGATGTATTGACGGCTTTTCACGTGGAATGCGTCAGAAAGTGCTTTTCGCACAGACCATTGTGCATGCGCCGAAAATTTTACTATTGGACGAACCTTCGACGGGACTGGACATCTTTACGGTGCTTGAAATCCAAAAAATGATTAAAAACTACAAAAAGCAAGCAGGAACAAGCATCCTGATATCTAGTCATAACATGGATGAACTAGAAAATCTATGCGATGATATTATGATTATTAACAAGGGGGAGAAAGTGTTTCTTGGCAGCAAAGAAGATTTGCTAAAAGAACATCGGACACACCGAATTGCGGATGCATTTGAAATAACGGTTGCGAAAGAGGTGAGCACATGTAATGATGCTCTTTGAAATTTTGAAAAAAGAGCTTCTGAGTTTCTTCCGTGATAGGAAAACCCTGCTTGCGTTGCTTTTGCCAGTTCTGATTTTTCCCATAATGTTTTCTATTGCTGGAACGCAACTTCGGGCGGGACAGGAAAGTTTGGAGCAGAGCATCCCTGTATACTGTGAGATAAATTCTGAGAAAAGTGAGGCTCAAATCCATCAAATTCTGTCAGCAATTAGTCAGATTCAATATGTGGAATCTAGTGCCCCGGATGAAGATTTGAAAACAGGTCGAATTCTCCTAGCTATTTCGGAAATCCAAGCAGATAACAGCAAACAAACATCAAAACCTCTGAGAATTTGTCTAACCTATAATATGAGTGCAGCTGCTTCAAGCAGCACCTATTCAATGGTCAAACAGTTGCTGGAGACGGCAAATATACAAATTGCCTACGAGCGACTATACGCATGCGGTGTCCAAGACAGCGTCTTTGAAAATATCGTCCTGACAGAAAAAACAGTCAACAATAATTACCTGTTGTTTATGATGGTTCCAATGCTTCTGGCAATACTCCTGACGACTGGCGGTGTAAGTATCGCAACAGATTCATTGGCCGGTGAACACGACCGAGGCACACTGGAGCGTATAGCATCCACAAGTGTCCGTATGACGGATATTCTATCTGGTAAAATATTGGCAATTATTGTGGTGGCGATGATTAGCACAGCAATTACACTAGCTTCGTACTATGTGTCCATGTGTATCGAACCTGAAATTGGAGAGGTCTTTGGAGCTGGCTCCGCACTGGAAAAACCGACGTTCCACTCTATTTTGCTTGTGCTGTTTCAGTCTGCAGTTTACGCTACATTTATCGCAACACTGCTATCTTTCGTGGCAATTGTGGCAAAAAGCCGCAAAGCCGCGCAGTCTTTCTTTGCAATTATAACACTACTGCCAAGCTTGGTGAGTATGTTAATTCTTTTCATGTCTAGCAGCAAAAGCAGTTATGTACAGATGACAATTCCAATTTTGAATTACATTCTTGGTTTGAAATATGCTTTTTCCGGTGTCCTAACGGTCAGTCAATTAGGTGTATCTATCGTTTGTAATCTTGTGCTTGCGGCAATTTTCTTTGCATTATCTAATCGACTCCTAAAAAGCGAAAAATATATTGTCTAATGAACACTTAATTGTCTTCATCTGATTCAAACTAGAGTCGGTTGTAGAAAAATTAACTGAAAGGAGTGTCAAGTTATGTGGACAGCATACGCTGCAACTGCGCTGTTGCTTTTTGGCTTTGCTAGTTTCTTCAAGCTCTCTTGACGAGCCAACACCGCGGCAATTAACGAGAGAGACGCCAATTCTGGCGTCTCTCTTATTGTATAAAGAAAACCACCGGCAATGCCGGTGGTTCCAAAAAGCTTTAGCT